>Ga0208826_1000190_pt1 | contig 71185 bp, 54 predicted proteins | sample AD_UKC115_MetaG_FD_184451 | JGI IMG/M metagenome (GOLD analysis project Ga0208826, IMG submission 184451) | Active sludge microbial communities of municipal wastewater-treating anaerobic digesters from Hong Kong - AD_UKC115_MetaG (SPAdes)... | ecosystem: Engineered > Bioreactor > Anaerobic >... | reverse complement strand
AATAATGATAAAAATATAGATCATCGAATCTATATATTTTCTTAAATCAAGATTATAATAAATATCAGCACAAATTAGATATTTATTGTATTGCGAATATAAAACTTGATTTGAAAGATAAGAATATATATTATCGATAGAAAAAGTATATTTTAATATTTCTTTTTTGGAAGAAAATGAAGGTTGATATACTGCGATGTTATTAGTTAATTCTTGCGACATTCTAGTTTTCTTTATTTTGTAAATTCATTTTTCTATTAATATTATAAATTCAAAAAATGGATAACATATTAATTACTGGAAATTTAGGATATCTGGGTTCTAATTTTATTAAAATGAGAACTGTAAATAAATATGATATGATAATGTATGATATTTCCCAAAATGATATTTTTGAAAATAAATATAAATGTGATATTCTCAATATGGAATTACTTGAAAAATATTTTTTAAAATTTAAACCTATAATGATTATACATTTTGCTGATATTGAAAATGAAAATTGTAAAGATGCTTTTAGAACAAATGTGATTGGAACACTTAATATTTTAAAATTAATGGTTAAGTATGATTGTAAAAAAATTATATTTAAAAGTACTGATAAAGTATATGAATCAAAATTCATATTGTTGGACACTTTAAAAGAAAATGATCATGTGATTCTTTCTTCAAAAAGTAGATCACAGATACCATATGGTATCCAAAAAATTTTATGTGAAAATGTTATAGAGTATTTTTGTGAAAAATATTCCATAAATTGTAATATTATTAGATTTTGTAATGTATTGGGGGGTTTACATAAATTTGATGATGAATTTATTATTAATATCATGTTGGGAATTTCTGATATAAATTATGAAAATTTATATGATGTTATTTCTATAAAAGATGCTGTTATTGCAATTGATAACTGTATGTTAGATCTGTTGTTGCATGATGATAAATTTAAAATTATATGTTTAACTTCTGGTAAAATTATAACTGAAACGTATTTAAAACTTTTACTTAAAAATACACTTTTCGTAAATCATAAATTTAATTATAAAATAAAATTTGAGAAATTAAGAACAGTATCGTATAGTAGGATATTTTCTAATAGAAATATTTATAAAAAATGTGTATTTAATTTTAGAGAATATGAATCTGATTATATTTCTTATTTAAAAAATACTATAAATAATATTTTTTTAGTAAACTTTTAAAGAAAAAATATAAAAATTGAGTTAAATTAAGATAAAATAATTAATAAAATGTATGATAATGATTTTTTTAAGAAAATAATAAGTAAAAGTTGTAATGTAAAAATTTTTAATTTACCTTTGAAACATATTAAAAAAAATGAGAAAAAAGAAACAGAGAATAAATTAAGATTACCTTTAATGGATTTTATAAAAAATTATGTATTTGTGATTCAGGAAAATAATCATTACGATGAATTTTATAAAAATCAAAAATTTAAGAGTCACGTAAGTAAATTAATTAGTTCGGATTTTTTAAATTATGATTATATAGAAAATCATAAAAAACTTCTACAGAGAACTTATAATACAAATTTTAGTAAAAGTGTACTTTTACCATATAATTCTAAAATTGATGATTTAGAAAAATTTATGAAAGATGATGAATATCATCAAAAATTACCTTTTGAAATTCTTGGAACATATGGATTAGATAATTATTTTTTTAAGAATTATGTGAAATTATATCAGGCTATAGGTCCATTTAAATATTATATATTTCAAGATGAACTTTTTTTGAAACCTAGTATATGGTATAAACAAAAAGAGTATCATACACCTTTATCAAATCAAGATTTTGAAAGACTTAAAATTTACAATAATTTTTTACAAAAAATTGAAGAAGAGAGAATTAGTGATATCATCAACAATAAAAAAGTTGTTAATGGTAAACTTGTAAATTATAATACCAATGAAACAATAAATAATTCCAAAAATGCTAGAAACAAAGTTAAGGAATTTTTAAATAAAAGTGAATCATATAAAAATTTTAATATCAACCCTTCTAATTTTGAAATTATGAATAAAAAAAGAGATCAAGATAATATAATTTTACCAAAAGAGAAAGGTTTTATAAATCGCGAAGACAACATTGTAACTAATAATATTAATAAATTGAAAATTAAAAATGAAATTGCTTCAAAACTTTTTGGAAGAAATGTTTATGGTAATGTTATAATTGCTGTAAATGGTAATTCTAATCAGGAAATTATAAAAGAAATATCAGATTTATTTCGTGTATGTTAAATATAAAATTAGATATTTTTTTAAAAAAATGGATAATATACTTGTAACTGGTGGAGCAGGATTTGTAGGTACTAATCTTGTAAATAGACTTGTTAAAATGAAATTAGAAAAAGATAATTCGGTTTTTACTAACGGAATTGAAAATATTGTAGTTATTGATAAACTCGATTATTGTAGTATGATAAAAAATTGGGATTATGAACCATCAAAAGAAACTTTTACATTTTACCATAATAATATCAATAATGAAGTTTCAAATATTAAAATTTTAAATGATCATAATATAAATATTATTTTCCATTTAGCAGCACAAACACACGTAGATAATTCTTTTTCAAATACTAAAGACTTTATTGAATCTAATATTAATGGAACTAATAGTTTACTTAATTCGGTAGTTAATTATGGTAAAGTTAAATTATTTATACATATGAGTACTGATGAGGTTTATGGAGAAACATCATCAAAATTTCCTTTTACTGAATTTTCTGTCTTAAATCCTACAAATCCATACGCTGCTACTAAATGTGGAGCTGAATTTATTGTTAAATCTTATTATAAATCTTGGAAGATTCCTAGTATAATTATAAGAGCTAATAATATATATGGAAGAGGCCAGTTTCCAGAAAAGGTTATTCCTGCTTTTATTGTAAGAAGTATTGAAGGTAAACCTTTAATGATTCACGGAACAGGTAATACTAAAAGAATTTTCATTCATGTAAATGATGTTATAGATGGTCTTTTTACAGTAGTTACATCGGGATCTATAGGAGAAATATATAATATAGGAGGTTCTGAAAAAAATGAGTTTACTGTAAATCAGATAGCTCAGTTAATTTCTTCAAAACTTAATAAGAAATTGATTGTAGAAAATACTTCTGATCGTAATTTTAATGATAAAAGATATTTTATTTCTTCCGATTTATTAAAAAGTCTTGGATGGTCCGAAAAAATCGATTTTAATGAAGGTATTAACGAAACTATTAATTGGTATTTATTTAATTATTAATTTGTAATAAATTTTATTACAATCTTTAATTTATGATATTTCTATGTATTCTATTATATAAAATGTCGGTAACTTAAATATAAATTTTGATATTTTATCATTTTCATTTTTAATGTACACATTATTCGTATCATCCTGAGAATACATTTTCAATTTTTCTTTGGTAAAAGTGTAAATATTTTTTTCTAAAAAAGTTTTGTTAGTATCCATATTATGATAGTATATACAAATTTTTTTAATTTTATTTCTTTTAAGAATTTTATCACAAAGATTACATGGACAGCAAATTTTTAAACAATTATCATTAGAATTTATTAACTTTACTAGAATAAGTTTACATTTTGGGAATAAATGTTTGTAAGAACATTGATTAATAGCATGTTGTTCTGCATGTATAGAATATTTATTGTTAATATATCCATCGAGTTTTTTAGAAGATATATCTACATTTTTCATATGATTATGACCTCTAGAAATTATCTTATCTCTGTGAACTAAAAGAGCTCCATATTGATATTTTATAGGGCTCATCTTAGCTTCTTTAACAGCTTCATTGATAAAGTAATGATACATATAAATCTATTATATTATATATAATTAATTTATATTTTAATTCATTTTTGATATTCTTCTTTAGATTTTCTAAAAAGAATGTCTGAATCGAATATGAGATGTAAAACTAAAACAGTAGAAACGATTACAAAAAGTTTTGGTGAATCTGATAATATGTTTATATTTCCAGGAAAGTTAGATAAATCTAGAATGATTTCTAGTATTTCATTAAAAAATGGTAAAGTATCTGTTGATAAAAAATCCGATAAAAATAAAAATGATGTTTGGAATGAAATAGTAGCTGTAATTCCTGGATCATTTATAGTTATAATTATAATTTTAATTATGGTTACTATAATAGTATTAGTGGTAGTTTTTTCATTGAAAGCTAATAGTAATAAGTCCGGATCTTCTGATACTTCAAGTGATGTAATTCCAGATACTACAACTTTATTAACAAGATCACCAAATTTTGATTCTAACAATTCTATAACATATGTTAATGGATATTATAAGTATTCTGATAAAGAAAAATGTGTTTTTAATCGTCAGTGTGCTAGTGATAAATGTTCCAATTATAAATGTCTTATTTCTAATGGGAATGTATGTACTAATAATTCTGATTGTGCAGATCAGAATTGTGTTAATGGAATTTGTAAAGGAAAATATAATTCGGTATGTTTATTTAATGAAGATTGTGAAGATGGGTATTGTAAAACAAATTTTGATATTGCTGAAGAATATCGTACACATGGTAAATGTAATATTATTGAAGGAACATTGATAGATAAAGAAAAAAATGATTATCTGAGAAGTAATAAATATTTAACTCAAAATAAATATGGTACTATTGTTTTAGGTAATTCTAATATAAGAGGAACTTCTTGCAAAAATAATTCTGATTGTATTAATGGTGTATGTTATAATAATATCTGTCAAGGATTTTCTAAGGAAAATCAGTATTGTAACACTTCTGATGATTGTTCTAATGGAACTTTATGTTTTTCTGAAAAAAATTCAAATCTTTGTAATGGAAATGAACAATGTATATGTGGTGTACGTAAAAATAATGTACTTTTAACATCATATGGTTCATGTATTACGGGAATGTCTCCTGATAATTCAGGAAAAAAATGTTTGAATAACAATTTAATGTACTGTTCAAATAATAATCAATGTTTTAGTAATTCTTGTATTATTGATAATTATGGTATTTCTCCAAATATTTCAGCAATCAATACTAAAAATGTAGAATTAAAATCATTACTTGATGGATCTTTTAAAATAAATCTTAAAACAGATGGTTTTTTTAATGTGAAAAAGGTATGTTATATTCCAGTAGTTGTTGACGGGAATCACTGTGAATCTTATTTTATTTTGTATACTAACGGTGTTATAATATGTTATTATTATCCTAGAGATTATTATCAAACAAATTCTAATATTTCTGTTATTTTAGATTCCATGGATGAGAATACATTAAATAATGGAAATGTTCAAGAAAAAATTATAGATATATGTTATGATTCTGGAAAAATATATTATTTATTAGGAAATGCTTTTAACCAAAATTCTTATTCTATAAGAAATTCTCCTGTAAGAATTTCTGAATTTGACAATTTTTATAATGACACACATCTCGTTACAAATGTGGTTCCATATTCAGGAACTAACGGAAATCTTTACTTTTATAATTTTGAAGAGGAATTTATAAAAGTAAAACCCGTATCTTTATTCGTTAAAAATTCTAAAATACTTGTATCAGATTCAGAAGGAAAAATGTATATTAGTGTGCCTCAAAATACTTTTAATGGAATTAAATATGATGGAACAGAAGCCATAGGTACTTACTGGATTCCCATTACCGACAGAAAAAAGAATCTTATACTTACAGATGTAAACCCTTCTATTAAAGAAGATAATAATGAATCTTTCATAGTTTTTGGTAATAATCAAAATATCAAACTTTTTAGTTTTGAAACAGGAGAGATTGAATACTTTGCTTCACTAGAAAAAATTTATAATATAAAATATATAGATATAATAGATAATATTGCATATGTTCTTGCAGATGATGGAAGTAATAATGGAATATTTATCATCATAGAAAAATCAGGAAATTATAGAACAATACCATCTTACGTTAAAACTTCAAAAAATCTTGAAGAAAAACCTTATACTTTTAATCCTGAAAAAGAAATAATAATAGTTGGTCTTGGAACATGTATGTAAATTTCTATATTAATAATATAGAAGTTAATATATTTTATGATGTACAGATACCAGGCATTACAAAAAGTAAATTTGAATTGTTATCGAATGTAAAATTTGAAGAATATTTATTTACAGAATTCCAGCTCTGTATATACAGAGGATTTGAAATGTTACCATTATTAACATTTATATTTAAAATTACAAAATATTGATTTGTACCGTTAGAAGCCGTTCCTATAGTTTCTTGTTGTATTCCTAAAACTAAAGAACCATTAATTTCTGCTAATTGAATCTGTTGTACAATGGAATTAGTAGTATTTGTATTGTAAACTTCTATAGGTTCTTCTATAATATCATATCTCTTGAAAAAAATCCTTCCATTTTTGATAAAAGAGAGTGTATTAAAATTTCCTGGAATAAATCTTGGTTGTGTACCATTATCAACTTGAATATCCAATTTTTGATAGTAAGCATTATTAGGATCTGGACCATTATTAAATGTATTGTTAATATAAATAGTATTTCCACTTGTAATCATTAGATAATCAGCTCCAGTAGCTTCTATAAAAGTATTATTCTGTACGTAAGGTATATTTGTAATTCTGTTAAGAGTATTATTATTTACAAACATTTGATAAATACTTGAAGATGTATTACCGACAATTGAAGAATCAGTTGTTAAATTTGTCATTGGAGTAGTACGTCCAGTATCTTTATAAACTACTAAAGGATTTCCAGGAGAAGAACTATCACTGAAAAGATAATAGAAAATTGTAGCAGGTGAAAAACAAACATCTATTAATGAATAAGTTGAAGGAATTGCGGATGAAGGAGTTATTTCTACTACAGTAGGATCAGCGATTGTTATATCTCTGGTATTTTTCTTAAAATTTCTTTTATTTCTATTATTGGTTAAAGCATTAACAGAAGAATTGGTTGAAGTGCCGGAAGAATATGTTGCAAGAAGTGTATTTCTAGTACCATTATTAACAAGAGTATAAATGACATTTACATTATTACCATTAAGATTTCTGTTAGGGGCAAAAAGAACTTTGAGAGGTACCATAGGTGAGTTTTGTGTCGGATTTGGGGCAGCATAATTGTAATAATTAGTAATATTAGAGGAAGTATTATTACTTGAATTGTAAGAATAATATGAAACATTTAACATAGTCGAAGGTACGGAACATGTTGAAGTACATTGGGAATTTGAAAAGCAAGGATATAAGAAATTTCCTGAACTATTAAGTACAGAATTACCCTTACATGAACCATCTGAACCAAGAACGGAACCTGAAGGACAAAAATTGTAATGATTTGAATATGTTGTTATTCCATCAAAATATTGGCAAGTACACTGCCCCGGAGTAGAACAGGGTACAAGATTATGATTCTGATCTAATCCTAAACATTCTAAAGTTCCGCTACATATAACATTTCCTGCAGAAGAATTATTTATAAAAATACATGTATCACTTTGATTTGCTGTTCCATCACATACACCATTATTACATTTAACACCAGACATTCCACAATCAGAATCACTTTTACAAACTAATCCTTTCCCAGATAAAGCTATACATTGATTACTCATAGAACAACTGCCAGAAGTACATGAACCATTGGAATCACAAGAGTTTCCAGTATCAGATCCATTGATGCATGTACCTTTAATACAAAAAGAATTAAAACAATCACTATCAGCACTACAAGAATTTCCTTGAAGAACCTGACATTTATTGGTAGAAGTATTACAAATATTTGAAAGACAATCATTTCCTGAATTACAACTGCTAGAGGTAGTAGTTCCTACACATCTCTTAGAATTCTTTTTGAAAAGTGTATTTTCAGTAGAAAATATACATTCACTATTATTTCCACAATCATTATCAGTTTCACATATTCCTCCATTTTCTACTTTACATGTACCTCCAAAGCAAGTTCCTGAAGCACAATCAGAATCAGAACTACAATACTGTCCTCCTGTATGTAAACATTTTCCATTATATACTACTTGAAAAGCTCCACATCTCGTAGGAACTGCTGGATCATAAGGAGTTATACTACTTATTTCAGTTGAAATTTTTTCGACGTCTGATTTTAAAATTATAAAATAATAAATACTCATACCAAATAATATGATTATTATCAACATAATAATCAATCCTACAACAAATCCTCCAACACTAGTTGAACAGTTAGCCATTTTAGGTTAAATATTAAAAGAAATCTCTGTTTGATTTATCATGTTTTACAATATCATAATATTTTACAGCTCGCTCTCTCTCCTTTTCAAAATCTACAATGGGGACTGCTTCATATATTTCTTCATTTGAAAGATATCTTTTACAATATTCAAAATTAGGATCATATTTTTGTTGACTTTTTATAGGATGAAAAACCCTTGGATAATAACTTGAACGATCAACTCCTACTTGCGCATTCCATTGCCAATTTCCATTATTAGATGCTGGATCGTAATCTATAAGATTTTTAGCAAAAAACATCTCTCCATAATGCCAATCAATATCTAATATCAAAACCAAAAAATTAGAGACAATTAAACGTAATCTGTTATGTATCCATCCGTGAAGTACTAATTGTCTCATAGCCGCATCAACTATAGGAAAGCCTGTATTTCCAGTACACCAAGCTTTAAATTTACTTTTGGAATTTTGATATTTTATATTTTTCCCCCTGAAATTACTTTTAGAATTTACTGTTTTTTTAGGATCAAAATTACATATTAAATTCGCGTAAAAATCATGCCATACAATTTGTCTGTAAAGTTCATTATAAGGTTTTACTGCATATCCTACTTCTCTGATACTTACAGTACCAAATTTTATATGAGCTGAAAGTAAAGTTGTTTCCTTGGTAATATCTTCCCTTAATTGTTTATAATTTTCTAGAAGATTTTTATTATTAATAATTTTTAAAGCTTCTTTTCTACCAGGTTTTACAAAAAGATTTTTTTCTGTTTCATAATATTCTTTTGAAAATGATGTATCAAAACAGTCTATAGGATTGAAAAATAAATCATATTTTATTTTAGGAATTATTTTCAATTTCCGGATAAGTTGTGCTTTTGTAAAAGTATTATCAGGGATTCTTATTTTTTCTTTTATTACTTTGTTATAATAAGGTGTAAAAACTTGATATGGTTGATTTCCAGAACCCCTAAGATACATAGTCGTTAAAGTATAATCTTCAAAACATTTAATCTGAATATTCTGTGAAACAACACTTTTCATTAAAGAAATTTTAAGATCTCTTTGCTTAGCGAAAGGTGTATAATCTAAATTAAAATAAATAGCGTCAGGTTTAATATTTAAAATTATTTTTTCAAAATCTTCTTCAAAAATATAATGTATCTTATTACCAACTTCTTTTGAAAGTTTTTCTAAGCAAGATATCATGAAACAAAAACTTTTATTAGAAAAATAATTGTTTATTTCTTGAGAAAATTGTTTTTTATCAAAAATAAAAAAGAGATATATCTCATCAGAATCTTCAAAACACTTATTAAGGGAAGTATTATCGAATATTCTTAGATCTCTCCTAAAGATAAATATTGATTTCATTTAAATTATTAATTTAAATTGATTGTATTTTATTATTTATTAACCATATGTTGTTTCGTACTTTTCTTTTGTTGATTATAAATATAAATCCCTAAACAAGTGGATATTATATTAATTATTAAAACAATAAAAGAAATTATATTTAACGTGAACAAGGTATTAATAGCTAATACTATTAGTGATATACTTAAACTAAATAACCATTTAGCATATGTATTTCTATGATGAGGATCTTCAATATTACGGTGATCATCTAATTTTTTGCTCGATATAAACATTCCAAAATTGAATAATATATTAAGAGCAACGAAAAATATTGTTATATCAAAAATTACTCCTACAGCGGTTCCAAATACAGAACTTCCAAAATCAATAGATAAAGTAATAGAAGCTGTCATAATAGCTATTAATAATATTAGATTTAATATATTGAGAAGTATAGAAATCCAAGTTGTAACATATATTAATGTGAAAATAGTACTTGAAACTTTAAGTTTTGAATATATTTTTGTGGATATTCTATTTATATGTTAAATTAATTTTTGTTTTCTAAAAACGTTAGTAAATTTATCTTTTCTGGAAGTTTTAAATCTTTAATTTTATTATTATTTGCATTTTCAAGAACCATGATAAAAGATTGTAAATTATTTAAAACTTCTTTTTTATTGTCAACAATGAAAGAATCTCCATAGATTTCTTTCATTGTATTGTAATACAAATCGATTAAAAACATGTAATCAAGTTTTTCATCGTACTTTACAAGATTTTTTTTATTGAATTTTAAGAAAAAAAGTTCTGTAAAATCTTTAATTGAAAGATCGTTAAAAAGAATTTTTAATTCAGAACTTTGAATAAAAGGTGAAATAATAACATTATCTACGGAATGTTTTTTAGAATTTTTTAAACATATTTTTTTATACATAGAGATAATTTTCTGTGTATCAGAATAATAGTATATAAATTTAAGATTGTAATAATCATTACAACAAACATTATTCTTATAATCTTTCTTTGTAAGTTTCTTATTTTCTGGAAAATCTAAAATTATTTCTTTACTAAGAAATTTTTCAAAAGTTATTTCTTTGAAGACACCAGGATATTTTCTAGAAAGAAATTTTTTAATACACACACTTGAAAGTGGATCTTTAACATTATTGTAGATCCATTCATCAAATATGAAATCATAATTATAAAATAATTTTATAAATTTTAAAGGGAGATATACAGGAACATTCTCTAAAGGAATTAAACTGTAAAGATTTTTATTTTCAGGAAATAAATTATATTCGCAGAGTAATTTCATTTTTTGAAATTTATGATCGGTAACACCATCATTGTGTTCCTGATATTTTTTTTGAGATAAATTTACTGAAATGGAATGTAATATAAGAAATTTCCATATTTTATCAATATTTTCAATTTTAAGATTTCCTTTCTTGTAAATTTTTAAGAGATACTCAAAAGATTTGTAATTACTGTAATATAAATGTTCTTCATTAAAATCTTCATCATCGAAAAGTTCTAAATTTTTAAAAAGTGAATTTTTTAATGAAAGAATCATAAAATAATCATCTAATACGATTTGAGAATTTTCATATTCCTCAATTTTTTCGTTAAAAATAAGATTATATATATCAGAGTTCATTTAATTTAAAACCAAATTAATTTTATTTTAAATCAATTTAAAACCTAAATTAGAAAAATGCTTATTGTAAGACATGGTAGAAAACAATATCATAATTTTAAAAATTCTAAATATATTTACAATGGTTACACATTAAATGAAGTACCTCCTTTAGATCCTGACCTTACAAGAAACGGAAGAAAAGAATGTTATGAAAGGTATATCTTTTACTGTGAAAGAATGGGAAAACCTCCTAAAAAAATAGTTACGAGTCCTATGATACGAAATAGATCTTCTGCTCTAGAAGCTAGAAAAGCTATTTATGATTATTTTGGTGTTTTTACAGAAATTGAAATAAATACTGATATTTGTGAATATTTCAGTAAAAAATATCTTCCGTTGAGGAAAGAATATTTTAATGAAAGTACTTGGAATTTAATTGGAGGTGAAACTTATTCCAGAAGTACAGATGAAGAAATTAATAGAGCTATCAATAATTTTATTGTTAACAGAGAAGAAAATGTGTGGTATATTACACATGGTTATTTTTTATTATTATTGAGTAAAAAACTCGAAATTCCAATTTCAAAGTTTAATTTTAATGAAGGTATAATTCTTACATACGATCTTGATAAATATTCTTTTTTTCAAGAAAAAGATGAATTTATTGATAGTTTTTGTGATTCAAATTGATATATAAATAAACATATTTATATATTTTTAAAACATGAAATATCTCCAATTATTTCAATCAAGTATTTATGAACATTTAGATAAAGATTCTTTGAATAATATTGATGATAAATATTCTGATAAAATATCATGTATTAATTTGTGGTGTCATGACCTTGATAATAAAGTAAATCTTGTAAGTATCGATAATTATGAAATTCCTTTTTATTTACGATTTTCAAATAATTTTACAGGAGAATATGTTAGAGATCCCTTCGAAATAAAAACTATTATTAGAGAACTTAATAGAAGAATTTCGGAATATATTACATATCTTAATCGTATTGACCGAGATACAAATATTGTTAAAAGAATTATTAATAGAAATGTCATCACAAAGTATAAAATAGAAGAAAAATTTCCTATATATTATTATTCAGAACAACCTTCAACATTTATTAAAGCTTATTTTAAAACAGTTTCTGATTATAAATATTTTACGGGTTTTTTAAGGAAAAAACAGTTTATTTCAGTAGAACTTAAAAATTACAAAATAAATTATCTAGAAGTAAATAAAGATGTTTTACCTGTAATGAAATTTCTTACAGAAAATAATATGAAACATACTGGTTGGATAACCTTAGATGATACTAACAGTGATTATTGTATTCATATTACAGATCCTCAACAAAAATTTTGTGGTCCTAAAATTGAGGAGTACATAACGATTCCAGAAATGATAAAACCAGTAAATGATGAAAAATATAAAAATATTCAGATAAATCCATCCCATCTTTCATGGGATATTGAAACTTATTCTGATGATGGAACTTTTACTAAAGCTGAAAAACTTAGTAATGTATGTTACATGATTTCGGTAGTTACAGAAATTATTGGGAAAATTGAAACAAGGAAGTGTGCACTTTTCTTGTATGGAGAATACAGTCAGGAATATATTAAAAAATCTATAGATGAAGATAAGCTTTCGAAGGAAACAGAAATATTTAATTATGATAATGAATATGATATGTTAGTAGCTTTTCAAAGATATTTTATAGAATATGATCCAACATTAATTTCGGGATATAACATTGTAGGGTTTGATTTTGCATACGTTGAACAACGATTATTTAAAGAAAAAATTGGAATGTATGACAGAGTTTCCAATAAAGAAATTTGGTTACGTGGAATGTCAAGACATTCAGATCCTTATTTTACACCTGAAATGGCTTCCATAAATTGGAAATCATCAGCTTTTGGTGAAAATGAAATTAAATATTTAATGATGGAAGGAAGAATTTGTATTGATATGTTAAATTGGGTAAGACGAGATTATAAACTTAAAACATATTCTCTTAAAGCAGTAACTAACCATTTTTTTAAAGATGACCGTCAAAAGAAAATTGAATTAAGTGCTCATGAAATGTTTGCTATTTATGGTAAATGGTTAGAATTTAAAGATAATGAAATTTTTATTTCTGAAAATCCTAATGAATGGAATAAAATTCTTCATGATATGTCAGTGATTATAGAATATTGTATTCGTGATTCCGTTGTAGTATGTGAACTTATAAAACATTTAAATACTTGGGTAGTTCTTAATCAGTTTGCTTCTGTAATGAATTGCCAAATTTCAGATCTTATTTTCAGAGGTCAGCAAATGAAATGTTTTAATTCAATTTATAGAATTGCTGAAGAAAGAAATTTTGTAATGGACTATAGAGAATGTAATAATGTAAATTGTGTAGGAGGTTATGTACAAGAACCTATTTCTGGTATTAATGATAATGTTATTTGTGTTGATTTTTCCAGTTTGTATCCCAGTATCATGCTCGCTTACAATTTATGTTATTCAACACTTATAAGACCTTCACAACATGATTCACCTTCTATCGATCATATTAAAAATGAGATCGTATCTTTTACTATTGATCAACAAGAACCAGTTTCTGGAATTATTAAAGTTAAAGAAGACGATTCTCTAACATCATTTTCAGAAATTAGTAATGTTGTTGTAAATGATGATTCTGATTCTGATTCTGAAGAAACTCCTAACAAAAATGTTAAGGAAAATCCTAAAAGAAAGAAGAAACAGGAAGAGGAAAAAATTACTAAAAGATATCACTTTAAATGGATTTCTAAAAATGTACGTGAAGGAATTATTCCAGCCACCGTTAAAAAATTGTTAGATGAACGAAAAGCTGTACGAAAAGAGCAAAGTAAATACAATCCTTATGATGATGTTTACAAACTCTTAGAATCAAAACAGTTAAGTCTTAAACTTTTAGCAAATTCTATTTATGGATTTGTAGGTGTTGCTAATAATCCTGTAAGAGCTCTTTTTGAAATGGCTATGACAATCTGCTATGTTGGAAGAACTTCAATTATGAAAGTAAACAATTCTTTAGCAGAAAAATTTGGAGCGATCACAGTGTATAATGATACAGATTCTGCAATGGTAAAAATTAAAGATCTTACAGATTCAAGAGATTGTCATTATTACGGAAATCTTGTAATGCAGTATATTAATGGATATTCAAAAGGAGATCCTATGCCTAAAAAATATAATTCTGAAATAACAGAATATTATGATCATGATCAACCTAGAATGTTTCCATCTCCTATGGGTGTAGAATTTGAAAAAGCTATGAGACAGTTATGTATTAAAAAGAAAAAATATGCTTATCTCAATATTCTTAAAGATGGATCTTTTGAAAAAGATCCTAGAACTGGTAAATTTAAAGTAATTTTTAGAGGTCTTGATCCCGCAAGAAGAGATAAATGTGAAGTTCTTACAAACGCTTACAAAGATCTTTTATATAAACTTCTTTCATTAGATCCCATTCAAGACAATATAGATTATGTTTTTGATGTTCTTACCAAACTTTTCACTGATCAATTTCCAATTGATAATTACACCATTGTTAAAAGCGTCCGTGAAAAATATAAACTTGATTCGGCTCCTATGAAAGTTTTTACTGACCGCCTTATTAAATTTGGAGAGAAAGTAAAACCTGGAGATCGTATAGAATATCTAATTGCTGATGAAAAATCTTTACCATGGTGTAAAGATATTAAAAATGTAAGAATTAGTGAACGGTATATCACAAAATCTGAATATATAACAAAAAAAGAAGAATATGAACAGTTTTTAAAATTTAAATCAGAAAATTCTGAAAAAGCTGTTAAAGAAAAATATCCAGCAGATTGCAAACCATATCTTATAGATTATATAGGGTATCTTGAAAGAACACTTACAAAACCCCTTGATCAATTATTTTTAGTATGTTATCCTGAAATTATGGAAAAATTTAAGAAACTTAGATTTACAAATGTAAGAAAACAATATAAAAATTTTTCTAAAGGAATCCTTGATTTTGTAATTTTATATATCAAAGAAACGAGAAAAATTAAAGAACTTCAATCAGAAGATTATCAAAAAGTTATAAATAATTTACATATACTTTTTAGGAAAACCCTTACAGATTTTGGTTATTAATTAAGTATTTCAGTGAAATACTTGTTAATTATTATTTAAAATTAAAGATTTAATATGAGGAAAATTATTTTCAATTGTTTCATATGTTAAAAATTCTCCTCTTACAGAAAGTTTCTTTTTCAAAAGTTCTTTAACAGATTCGAAAGCATGATCTCCAAAATTATTTATAAATTGTTTTCCTTTAATTGTAAATTCACCAATCCTATTATTAAAAAAATTAACAGAATCGATACTTTTAGAAAGTTGATAGATAATCTGTTTAAAATATTCAAGATTATTTTCATTATTTTCATCTATAATTTCCTGTTTTATATCATCATTAATTCTTGTATTAAATTCCGATGTTTTTAAAGCATTTTCTTTAATTTGTTCTTCAATTTCAGAATATTTACTAATTTTCTTTTCAATATTTAATACACTAAAATTTTCTGTATCAATAGTTGTTACTGTAGATTTTTCAGGAATTTTTTGAATGATGATAGGTGATTTTATAGTAGTAATTTTAATACAATCAAAATCAAAATGTGTAAGATATTGATCTTTTACTTTAAGTGCTTCATCATAAGAATTTGTTATAGCTACAGGTAATACAATCCCCATTGGTTGATATTTTCTAACACTTTCTCTTATAAATAACTCTTTTTGTTCTTCATATGAAAGATTACCAAAAGATTCTATAAATTTAAGTCTATCTTCTTCTATATGTTTCATAAATTCTGTTACAGTAATAATAATAGATACAATATATTTTTCATTCTTAGAAGAAGTTTTAATTATTGATGTTAAAGTATCGAAAGAACTTCTAGTATTTTCAAATTGATTCATAATTAATGTATTTATTATAAAATAATAAGTTTCTTAATATTGAAATTAACAATTAAAAAAATAAACAGATATGTCACGAAATAATAATAATAGAAATAATAATAGAGAACAATCTCCAAGTAAAATTTATAAAGAAATTTGTATTGAAAAATTTAGGGATCCTTCAAAAGGAACAAATCTAACATTTATTTCAGATCGTACATATATGGGAACTAAAGTTTCTCATTACATTAATAATATTAATAATCAATCTTACATTTTTTTTAATAATTACTCTCTTTTTTTCAAATGTGATGAACCTACATGTTCTAAAAAGAAAAACTTGATAAGATTTCCAAAAATTAATTTACTTCCTCTATATATTTTTGACGAACATCATAATAAATGGGATCGTGAAACTATTTTTTATGAAACTCAAAATTTTGAAAAAACAGTTAAAGATACTTTTGGTGTAGATCTCTCTTCTGTAGAAATTAAATTTTTAGATCAATGGAGATCGTATTCTTTATGGTCACTTGAAGATAAACTTACAAAAACTGTAAGAAAAGGAATACTTTTTGATTCTTATAACAAAACAATTTTAGAAATTGGTAGTGTAATTCCAGAAAGTATTACTATGAATTCTCTAGAAGAAGAAAATAATAAAATTACAGTTAAAGGAGTAACTGTAGATATTTCAGAATGTAAATTTTATAAAATGGTTCAAGGTGTGATCATTAATATGGTTAGACTTGAAGGAATAAATGTTTTTTATTCTAATACTAAATTCTTTCCAATGAAATCATATCTAGATATCAAGGATCCAAGTTTTTTATCACTTTTCTTTGCTGGTGATAAATGTCTTCCTAATAAGATTTTTGGTCAAGAAATGTACAACAATATCTGTTATAAATGGATGTTATCTCATCCTATTCTCTCAGGTGTTTCAAAAGTAGATCTTCCAGAAAATGGAAGTCTTTCATTAATAGAATCAATTAAAATGTGGGATATTGATACATGTAAGTATCCTCTTGAAAACTGTTCTATTATGAATGAACCTCTAGATATTTACAATCTTGATAAATCAGTAAAAAATACAAGACTAATTTCTTTTGAAGAAACTAAAAAATATTTTAATTACGGAAATAAAAATATCCAATTTTTTGATAAATATCTCGAAATTTTCAAAAAATTTCCATCATTAAAAGATAAATATCTCCCAGGTGAAGCAATCCTTATTGAATATAATGGTCTTTTAATAGAAGTTTGTTCTTCATCTTTCAATTATCGTAAAGAAATTTCTTATAAATCAAATGATAAATATATTGGTTATCTAAAATATATAGATTTTTTTCATGGTAAAAAACGTAAAGCAAAATTTTTACTTGACAATCTAATTTTCTTCAAAGATCTAGATTTTAGAAATCCCACTTTTGAACTCGATATTAATTTTTACAATTCACTTTACGAACATCAATTAATTTCCGAAAATCTTAAAGAAGAAAAATGTATTCCAAATTCTTATAAGGATTCTTTCTTCAAGAGTATCGATAAACAAATTACAATGAATTATCTCTTTTCACTGAGCAACAGTAATCTCAAAAATAATATGGATGTTATGATTAAATTTTTAGATGAAATAAAATACATCGATTCTAACAGAGAATCAATCAGAGAGAAACTTTTAAATTTTAATCCAGAAAAATTTCGATATACTGATACACAAACTAAACTTACAAGTGAAACAATTCCCAAATTTATTAAATTTATAGATGATTTTAGTTCTGGATATATTCCAGTTCATTATAAAAATACACATCCTAACGGAACTACATTTGTAAGTCAAATAAAATACAAATTTAATCCTACAAAAATCCATTTAATTTATCTAGCTCTTCAGAATGAATCAAGGGAAATTTATGGAATTCCTGATCATAATCCTAATGATTCTGTTCCTAATAAGCTTATCAATTTTAGTTCTGGAAGACCATACGTTTCATATTCTTAAATTATTTTAAATAAAAATAATACTTCAAATTTAATTTATTAAATTAAATTTTAAAAATGACGTCCTTTAATACATTTCTCAGAAATAAAACAGATCCTCAATTTATAAGATCACTCATAAACGACCCTAACAGGAAAAAAAATATTTATGCATTTCTTTCTTCATTTTATGAATCATCAGATAAAAAACTTTCAAGACACAATTTTTTCCTCGAAAATTTTAAAAGTACCCAAGATAAAAAAATTTTTAACACTTTTATGAATTATGGAACTACATTTGTTCTTACTTTTAATAAAAATTCTTCAAAACCATACACATATAAAATTACTGGGTTTTTAGATGAAGAAGGTGATTCTATCAAAAATATGTTTGCATGGTATTTTCAAGAAAAAACATTCACACACACATCTATTTCAACAGAAGCTGGAAAAAAATATCAAAGATTTTTCCTTGTTAAAGAAGTAGGATATTTTTGGGGTATTAAACTTTTTAAAAAAATATACTCAGAATTTAATTATAAAAATGGTGATCATGGTGATAAATATTTTGATTTTACACTCAAAGAATTTAGATTATACGACCCTGATAATCAGGAAAAAGTAAGAATTGAAAAAAATTTTTATGATCCAAGTGAAGTAACAGATAAAAAAATGAAAATAGGTTCTATCAGAACAGAACTTCGAGATAAAAGAAAATTAATAAATGATCTTTATGATTCCGATTTTGACAACGTTACATTAATTGAGAAAAGAACACAAGAAGGTTTTAAGGATGGTCTTCAAATAAAATTTTATAATAGATCCGATAATATTAATAGATTAAATCTTTACAAACTCAAAGAACTAGAATTATACAAAGAAGACAAACCAGATGGTTATAAAATACTTTTTTCTGAAAACAATCCTTTCGACAATAAAAATAAAATTTCGGATATTAAAGAAGAAGATATAATAAATTCTATTTCTAAAATAACAGAATATAAAAATGGATTTTTAGATGGTTATAATATAAGCTATGTTCCTGATGAAAAAGGTAAAAGACCTATACGTTTTCAAAAATATTCTAATGGTAAATTTACAAATGATGTACAATACAGTTTTTACGAAAAAAGTGGGAGTATACTTAACGAATTTCAAATAGGAAATTATTCAAAAGTATACAAATATACAGAAAATAATTTAAAATACACTTATAAACATGATATAGCAGCTCCTTCAGGAACTTTTTTTGAAAGACAAATAGTAAGAGGTTACATAAAAGAATCAGAAGCTCAATATACTGGTATTCTTGAAAAATATATTGAAAGATCTTCCAAAGATTTTATTCAATTAGATTTATCATTATTGGACAATAATACAATTTCCGATAAATCAAATTTAGGAATTTTTACACCAGAAAAATATTTTTACTATATAATTATTAAACGTACTCTTTCCTCTGAAACAGAATATTATATAGCAGTTGAAAAGAATGTTATTAAAATGGAAAAAATCTTCATTCTTACTTCCAGAAATATAGAAAATTCTAGACCTATCAATAATTCATATATTGACACTGCAATTTATAATCCAAAAAATATTTCTATGTTTCTTTCTCCAGAAATTCCTCTAATAAATTTTGAACAAAATAAAAATTAATTATAATCTTATAATTTTATTTGTTGCTAATTTAGTAACAAATATAGTAATATAAAAAATGATACTTAACAAGGGTTCTTCAAAAAATAAAGCAAGAATAAAAAAATCAATTAATTCTCCTTCAAAAAGTAAATCTTCAACTTCTAAATCTCCCAAGAATGTTAAACCTGTAGTTCGTAAAGCGGTTAAACCTAAAACTTCTCCAAAAAGTAAATCTTCAAGTTCTGATTCAAGTCCTAAATCTCCGAAAAAAATAGTTAAATCTATAGTTCCTAAAGAAGTTAAATCTAAAACTTCTCCAAAAAGTAAATCTTCAAGTCCTAAATCAATTTCTAAATCTCCGAAAAAAGTTAAATCTGCAGCACCTAAAGCATCTAAACCTAAATCCCCTCCAAAAAGTAAATCTTCAAGTCCTAAATCAATTTCTAAATCCCCTCCAAAAAGTAAATCTTCAAGTCCTAAATCAATTTCTAAATCCCCTCTAAAAAAAGTTAAATCTAAACTTACAAAAAAAGACAAATCTAAATTATCTCAAGAAGATAATCTAGAATCTCCTTCAAAAAAAGATAAGTTTGGCCCTCCTAAAAATATTAAAAGTTCTAGGGCATCATCAAAATTACTTCCCAAAAAAGTTAAATTTCAAGGTGATCCTTCTCCTGTTTCTCCTGTTTCTTCTGTTTCTCCTGTTTCTTCTGATTCTCCTGTTTCTTCTGTTTCTCCTGTTTCTTCTGATTCTCCTGCTACTTCTCTTTCTTCTGATTTTCCTGTTTCTTCTGTTTCTTCTCCTGTTTCTTCTTCCCCAACACCAGAGATTCCTGAAAAATTTAGAAATGTAAAATTTACAAATGAATTTTATAAAAAAATATTTTCCTCATTGAGTGATAATAATATTTTTTTTATTATGCAAAACTGTAAATATATTCCCGGCGAAGAAACTTTTTATATGAAATTTCATCAAATGATGAAATTTCGAATGTATGATATGTATCAAGTACTATGTTCTAATTATAAAGAACTTATAAAATTAGGAGTCTATTTAGATAATTTAAAAGATTGGGATTTATATAATCTGTCTGAAAAAATAATTTTTCTTGATAGAGTAATAGATTCTATTATTAATAATGTTAATCCAGATAATGATCTTTTTATAGTTTTGAAAATTTTTAATATCAAAAAAATTAAACCTTCATATAATTCTGATGAAGGTTTAACATATGAAGACATACTTCATACAGATCCTTCAAAATTATATGAAACAAATTGCCTAAAAGATTATGTAATAAATAAGGCAATGTTAATAAGATTTTTTTGTGAAGATTACCGTGTATCTACATCCATTGATAAAGATCTTAAATTAGATATGTTACAAAGGTATATCAAAACTAAACATCCAGATGAATCAGATGATATAGATCATGATTTTTCAAATTTTAAAAAAGTTTTTAATGAAACTATATCAAGAGTTAATAATTTTATAACAGAATATGAAAATTTTTACACTGTTTCGTTAATATGTTATGAAAAATCAGAATTAGAGGATGAAATTTTTAATTTTCTTAAAAAATTAGAAGTACCTCCACATGAAGATAAATCAAAATTTTTAACTTTTACAGGAATCATAAAAGGTAAATCGTATACATTTTATGAAACAAAAAGACATTTTATTGAAAGAATTTATAGAATTTATTTTGAATTTTACAACAAAAATGATAAAAAATGTAAAGGATTGAATTTAAATGATTCCTTAATTAAAAGTAGGACTATATGGAACACGATTTTATTTAATAGTAAAATTACAAAATTTATATCAACATTTGATGAAAAATTAAAAAATGTTATAAATCATGAAAGTTGTTCTTTCATGGAATTTATAACCACGTTATTTGAAATAGAATTTAAACAAATTAATATTTTAAAAGATTATTATTATAATAATTCATTATATAATGAAGATTTAATAGAATTATATAATGAATATGATGAAATTGAAGATGATGATACTTTGAATACTAATGATCGTGAAGATGCTAATTTAATTATTGATCAACAATTAGCATTGTTAGTTAGAGAAACACCATGTGTATATAATTCAGGTACAAATCTTTTACAAACTATGGAAAGTTTAGATCTATATAAATCTTTTATAGATGATGATATACCTGAATTATCTATAAAAGAAGGTATGAATCTTTCTCCAAAATCTAAAATTGAAACTTCAAGTTTTCCTCTGAGTGAACCTGAAACGGAATCTTCAAGTTTTTCTCCAAGTAAACCTAAAATTGAAACTTCAAGTTTTCCTGTGAGTGAACCTAAAACGGAATCTTCAAGTTTTCCTGTGAGTGAACCTAAAATTGAAACTTCAACTTCTTCAAGTAATCCTGAAACGGAATCTTCAAGGTTTACTCCAAGTAAACCTAAAATTGAAACTTCAACTTCTTCAAGTAATTCTGAAAAGGAATCTTCAAGTTTTCCTCCAAGTAATTCTGAAACGGAATCTTCAAGTTTTCCTCCAAGTAATTCTGAAACGGAATCTTCAAGTTTTCCTCCAAGTAATTCTGAAAAGGAATCTTCAACTTCTTCTTTAGAAAAATCTAAACTAGAATTTTTAAGTCCTTCTTTAAAGAAATCTAAAGTTGAATTTTCAAATCCTTTTTCAAACATAAAACCTAGCGATATTGATTTTGAAAAAAATGTACCGTTACCTGATAAATTAAAACCTATAAAAAATGATATGATACAACCTATAAATTTAATCAGTCCTAAGAAAGAAATTATGAAATTAGCGCCACCACCGATAACAGATAGTATAAGTTATATAACACCAACTATACAACCTCTAAATATTGAACCTGTACAAAAATTTCCATCTATAGTATATCATGATGAAATTAAACCTTTACCAATCCCTGATATTTCTCATTTACAGTTAACTAAAAATAATGATAACCAAATAAATTTTAAGAAAGAAGAAATAAATGATAATCAAATAAATTTTAAAAAAGAAGAAATAAATGATAATCAAATAAATTTTAAAAAAGAAGAAATAAATGATAATCAAATAAATTTTAAAAAAGAAGAAATAAATGATGAACAGATAAAATCATATAAAAAATCACCAAAAATAGTAAAATGGAATGAATCTTTAAATGAAATCGAATTATATAGCCCTAAAACAGAACCTAAGAAAATTAGTTCCAGAAAATATATTGGTAAAGGAACTATAATACCTCATAATATAAAAAGTATATATAAAAATCCCATTAAGACAAAAATCGTAATTGATGAAAATGATGTACTTAATAAAAAAGTTGAATCTATAAAAAATAATCAAAAAATTAATGTAGAAAATGCACTTTCTATAAATGATATTAAAAGGCAACAATAAAATATTTATTAACTTATATTTCACTGAAATATAAAATAAATGACCAGTAATAATAGTATAATTAATGAAAAATTAGAAAAAATTTATAGAAATTTTGGTAATATTTATTATTCGAAGAATCCCCCTACAGGAGAATTTATAATTGGTAATAATAAAAATATAATTTCAATGTGGAAAGTTTATCCTTATGGAGTAAAGAGAAAGATAACAAATAGCAATTGGATATTAAATGATCCTATAGTAAACAGAGTATGGTTAACCAAATTTGAAAATTTTTTATCGATATTTGATAGTTCCGTAACTAGTGAAATTTTATTGGATGCAAGAATTCTTGCATCAGAACTTGCTATTCCTAATTTTTCAGGTCTTACAAATAAGAAAAATAGAGGTATAAATATTCATTTTTTCTGTTTTGAAGATTTTAAAAATTATATTAATGCAAAATATGGAAATTTAAGATTTAAAATATTTTTTGAATTTTTGTTAATGCCTAATTCAATTTATGAAAATAATGAAGGAATTAAATTAATAAGAGATTTTTTCAAACATAGAGTAAGATTTTTGGATTTTAATTCAGGAAAATATTATGATACAGAAATTTTTCTTGTAAAAGGAAATATATTTAATGATTATGGATCCAGTAATATCTTACATTTTTTATTAGATGGTAATTGTAAAACTTTTTACCCTGATGGTCTTATTAAAGAAGTTTGTAGTTATTTTATGGGTTACCTAAATGGAAAATATACAAGATATCATCATGGACAAAATTATGATTTAGTTTTACCTTCTCAAGAAGGAACTTACAGTTATGGATTAAAAATATCATCATGGATAAAAATTAAGGAAAATAGATATATTTCAGAAAAATGCTTATATGAAAACGGAATTTTAACTCAGAAAGAAAAATTTTTCGTACCATGGAATAAAAAACCTGGAGAGAAAATTTTGCAAGGCGCATTAAGATCAAAAAAAGAATACATAATTGAAAATATTTCTCCTGTGAAAGAAATTACTCAGTTTAAGAAAATTTTGAAAAAGGAAACTAAAAATTATATTAACGGTGATAAACATTATACTTTTGAATATGATAAAACAAAAAAAATTCCTGAGATGGATGTATTTTGGCCTCCTGAAAATGGTTATAAGCAAAGAAAAGTTTTAAAATATAATGATAATGCGTATAATATAATTACTAATTATATGAATGGTAATATTAGAAGTAATAAAGTTTACAATTCTAATGGAATTAAAGTACAACATTTAGAATATAATAGAAGAAAAACCCAAATTTATGCATTTTCTAAGAAAAATGATACAGATATTTTATTTTCGAGATATTATAGAGGCGATGGTGAGTATTTTAATGAAACAAGTATCGAACCAAAATTAGAAGAATATTCAATAGTAAAGAAAAATGAACGTGAAAGATACATGTTTGAAATTTCTGGAATTGAAAAATATTTTAATATTATAGAACCTTTTAATTCATATGATTTTCTAAAAAATAAGGATAAAGATGGAAATACTATATTACCTGGATGGTATAATAAACATATAAAGATACCTGTAAGTGAAAAATCTTTAGATGTTAATTTCCAATTAAATTCTTATATATACAAATATATTAGTTTATTCCCCAAAAAATCTAAGAAGAAAAATGGTTTGACAGGTTATCTTTCATATATTGATTATCAGATTGATGTAGAAAATTTAAATCCAAACGATTTTACTATAGGGAATATTAAAAAGTATGAACAAACTGATTATTCATATGATGAGCCTAGTAAACCAAAAAATAAAACCGTTAATATTAAAGATGTAGAAGTACCTTTATTATTTAAGGGAGATGAAGTAGCTAGAAAGAATGGTGTAACTTATTTTATTGAAGGAAATTCAGGTAAAATAAGTTATACACTTGATTATTATTTGAATCTTATAAGTTCTTATGATGAAAATAAAGGAGGAATTAAAATAGATTTTTCTAAGGGTTCTGTTAAATCTAAGAATACAGGAAAAGCTGATTTTCAAATTTCTAATTCTACATCTGCTTCTAATAGAAAAATACTTTTTGAAATTACTTTGACAAATTATCCAGACGGAGTTATCAATACCTTGAAAAAGATTTATAATTTAGGTGAAGAAGTTAATAGTTCTACAAAGGAAATTTTTGTAGATGAAATGAACTATAATGATAATATTTTACAATTTTTAAATTTTAGTACTAGTATATTTGAATTAAATTCTATTGATTCATCTCAATTATTGAAAGAACAAATAACCGGTACTAAAGAAACTATTGAAGATATTCTTAAGAAATATGGTAAAGATATTATCGATCTCAAAATAAAATATATTAGATACAAAAATGGGGAAATAGTTAAGTTATCAGAAATTGATTTTGATGATATTAAAATTATTTTCAACGTTAATGGTAGAATTGAATTAACATTTAATAAAGAAAATATATATGATCCAGAAATTTTAAATAACATAAATAAAAATTTAATGCCATTAATGATTTTAGAAAATCAATCATTACCAAGTACTACCCCAGAAACTACAATTAAAACAGAAACCAAATCTTTTGATAAAAATACAACTTGTCCTTCTTATAAATTTATAAATCTTCCTAGTGAAGAAGGAATTAAAAAAATTTTTACAAGCATGAATTGTGTTAATTCATCTAAAACAAATTGGTTTTCGAGTGACTTTAAAATTACTAATATAGGTAAAGATAAAATAGTAGATAGTGTAAATTTAAGTAATGCAGAATTTTCTAAAATTATTGCAAATCCAAAGGATTATTGGATCGTTAAAAATATGGGATTATTTGGACTTACTCAGCCAACTATTATTGAGGGTGAACTATCAAACCAAAAAGACAACCAATCAATTTTTGAAATTCATAGAGCTAAAGTTATTCCTCCTCCTCAACAACCTAAAACTAATCAAGGTGGTCAAGGTGGTCAAGGTGGTCAAGGTGGTCAAGGTGGTCAAGATGGTCAAGGTAGCAGTTCTAGATCTTCAAAGAAGAAAAAAAAGAATAAAAAATAAAAATCAAAATAATTAAGGAAACTAATTAAATCTTTCAAAAAATATTTTTTGCTGTCTCTATCAATTTTTTTAACTAATTTAGTTAAAAAATTATTTAGCGTTAATAAAGTTCTTTTGTAAAGGTTTGAATTCTTTAATTTCACTATCATCTTCAAGTAAAATTTTACAAGAAACTACATTTCCTTGTTTCCAAGAAGAATTTATTATCGTTTTACCATTATTAATATTATTTATGAAGCAGTTTGAAGTAAGATATGGAACATTTGTAAGGTAATTACAATCAAGTATTTTTTTCTTATTTTTTGCTTCTGGTGTATAATATGTAAATTTTCCATGATATCTATCATTAATTTTTTTTGAAGCTTCTATCATTAATGATGATTCGGGATTATCGTAGTAAGCCTTATAAGAATCATTAATTTTAGATTCTTTAATTTTTCCATTACTGTACCATGAAGTAAATTCATTTTCAGTTTTTTGTTTTATAATTTTTTGAGAAGAATCCATTATCTTGTAAGATTTAAAAGTTTTTAGTATGGGATCGTATTCTGAATCCATCATTAGAATTCCTGAACGGTAATACACTTTATAATTATTTGTAGTTGAATTGTATATTTCACAAATTTTTTTTGAAAGATCTCCAGAATAATATGTAGTCATGATTTCGTTTGTTGTAATTACTTCAAGACCGCTTAAAAAGAGATTATCAGGTGTTTCCATTTTAAATTCAATTTAGTTTTTTGAAAGCTTTATGTGATAAATATTTTATGATAAAATGGAAGCTGACAGATTTGACAAATTTCTTCAAGAAAATAGAGGTATGGGTAATCAAGGAAAAAAAGCTTTAGAATTAAATCTTACAAGATCTAATAAGAAACCTAGATTAAGGACACCTGTTTATGATGATTTTTTAAATGATGAAGATGAAAGAAAATCTTTTAAAAAATCAGAAAAGATAAATAATGATTTTCAAAATAAATCTTTATCTAGAGAAACTTCTACCAGTGAATCTGAAGATGAGAGTATAAATGAAGTGGAAAGTGATTATGAATATGAACCGGAAAAAATAGATTCATTTAATATTAATCGTCGTAATTCAAATCCTTTTAATGAAAATAGAAAAGAATATAATTTAAATACGTACATTAGAACTACTCCTCCGTTATCCAAAAAATTAAAAACACCAGTAGCACAGGATATAGATCTTATGAATAAATCTTTTGAAAAGGATAGTAAAAGTATTAATAATTTACCATATTCAAAAAATTTACGAGTAAATTCTAGAGTATCTCTACCAAAAATTAATAAAATTTCGTATGTAAAATCTGATAAAGTTCTTCCTAATATAGGACTTTATCAACCTAAAAATAAAATAGAAATTAAAAATGTAATTTCTGATAAACTTTTGAAAAATATTATTGAAAATCAGATAGAAGAAATTGAATTACCCGTTTTTATTAAAGGTTCTGAAGAACTTGGAAAAGTAATTTTTTCAGATCCTTCTGAAATTGTATGGCAAAATGGTAATAAAAATATAAAATTTAAAGCTACGTCAGATATAAAAAGATGGTTTATAAATGAAGAATTAATAGAAGAAAAAATTAAAGAAAATTTTTTAGAACATTATACCATTAACGATTACAATAATGGTAAAATCATTTCGTTTACTATTTTAAATAAAGATGAAATTTATGAAATATATGGTAATATTTCTATTAATAGAATCGATAAAAATATTATTTTATTAAATATTTTACAAGGAAAATTTAATGGTGTTCAAAAAAAATATGTAAATCAGAAATTAATTATTGAATGTAATTTTATTAATGGAATTCTTAATGGAAAATATAAAGAATTTAGAGAAGATGGAAGTAAAAAAGTTGTAGCACAGTATATTGATGGACATCTTGAAGGTAAATGTTTATATTTTTATCGAAGTGGAATTTTAAAAAGAATTTTACATTTTAAGAATGGGAAATTGAATGGTAAAGCAAGGGAATATTACGATGATCCATCTCTTTTAAATGAAGAGAGAAAACAAGGAAAGATTATACATCATCAGAAAAATAGAAAGAAAACTGTTAATTACTGTAATGGAAAACTTGAGGGAAAATTTAAATATTATTCGAGTAATGGAACAGTAATAAAAAATGGATATTTTAATTGTGGTAGATATCATGGAATGTATTATGAATTTTATGATTCTAAAGATCCTAAATTAATAGCATTTTTTAATGAAGGTCTTTTACATGGTCCTGTAGAAAAATATTCCGATGATGGATCTAAAGAATTAATTTACTATTTCCATGGTAAAAAAATTGACATTTAATAAAATAATTATATTAATTATTTTTAGTTTGTGGTGTATGGGTTTTTATCGAAAACATATGAAAGATTTATAAAAAAAGTGCCGTTAATGTAATCGTACATTAAAGTTAATACTGCAAAATAAAATTTATTAGTTTCTAATTCTTTTATAGATTCTTCTTTAATTTCAATGTAATTATTACATTTCTTATGACACATAATATGAAATTTTTTAAAATCAGAAATGGGTATTATTCTTTTAATATCTTTTCTTGTAAGAAGTTTTCCCAAAGAATAAACGTGTAAATAAATATTTATTTTATATTTTTCACAAATATTTGAAAAAAAATCTATATCATTTTCTTCAAAATATATAAAATTTCTATGACAAAAAATAGGATCATATAAATCATATTCACTAAAAGAATGTTTTGAAGAGTTGATAAAACCATCAAAACATTTATATGTAATTTTTAAATGTTCTTTAATATTACTTTGATCATTATATTTTGCGTAATCATTTTTGGTATCTTGATAAGATTTGATAGATCCATCATAAATTGGATATTTATTTTGATAATCTTGAATATGATTACAGAAAGAAATTAAGTTATTTTTAACTTCTTGAATATCAATTAAATTACTGGTATGTTTTTTAATATTTATGGTTGTAAATTTTAATCTTGAAAATTCAAGATTAGGAAAAACAGGTCCAGAATATATTAAAGGTTTATCAGAATCGATAATATTAAAATTGAAATTTTCTGGAAGTGTACAGCAACAGAATCTAATATTTCTAAGATATTTAAAATACGGAAGAAAATTCATTGAAGAAAACTTAATAGGACACATTACTTCAAAAGAAGTTATAGAAATAAATTCTTTAGAAATATCATTAATATTTTTTGTTCTAAACTGTTTTTTCTTTAATTTTAAATATTTTGAAGAATTAGAATCGATAATTGTTAATTTTTTAATGTTATTCATGTAAAAAATTTATAATTTGATTAAAAATTATTTTTTTTTAATCAAATTATAAACAAGATAATTAATATTAAAATGAAAATTTATACTAAAACTGGTGATCATGGAACAACATCCCTTTATAAAAAAGTAAATGGAATCATAAGAGTTCCTAAATATGATCCTCGAATTAAATTTGTGGGAATGTTAGATGAGTGTATTGTTTCTTTAGGATCTTGCATTGCGATCTGTAATAATCATATTTTTCAAAATTTTTATTCAAAATTTTTTATGAATTTAATTAATTATTTTACTGGAAATCAAAATAATATTAATTATTATAATCTTTCACAAATGTGTGAAAATTTTCAGAAAGATTTAATGTTTATAAATTCCAATATTGCTAGTGGAATTATAGAATTTCCAGAAGATATAATGGACAGGGATTGTAAAAAACCTGTAGAAATTATAGAAAAATTAATTGATGAAATTGATGAAAAACTTCCTAAATTGACAAAATTTAAATTGATGGGTTGTAATAATTTATATATTTCATTTAATAATTGTAGAGTAAATATTAGAAAAAGCGAAAGAAAACTTGTAGAATATCTTTCAAAATATCCTAAAGAATTTCCTGAAACTGAAGGAACTAAGTATCTTCTTTCTTATTTTAATAGACTTAGTGATTTAATGTTTATTCTTTCAAGGTATGTTGAAGAAAATAATATTTATGGATGTCCTGTTTGGGATTCTTCTGATAAAATGTATTGGTAAATAATTGTACTTAAATTAAGTACAAGTGAATTATGCAACTTTAAGTAACGAAGCAAATTTTTTAGAATTATCTTTAAAATATTCATCGAAAGTTCCTAGATAAAGTAGTGAAAGATAATCTTTTTCCGAATTATATGAAAAATCATCTATAAGTTCTATAGTTTGATAAATTGAAATACAAAATATTTTATGAGCTGGGAAATTTTCAGTGAAATCAAGAATGGTTTCTTCAAGAGGGTTGTAACCAATATTAATATAAAATTTATACCAATAATAACTTACATTAAGAGCTATATTTCTTAAACCTGAATAAACATTTTGAATTATGAAAATTTCATTATTATTTTCAAAAAGATATGGAGAAATAATTTTTGACTGTAATAGAGAATTAGCAATAAAATCATGAAAAGTAAATGTATCTACATTTTCGTTAAGAGCTTGTCGTTTATTAAATTCTATCCATTCTTGAAATTCGTTGCCAATAAAAAATCTTGTATTTTCCTTATTGAATTTTTCATAATTTCCATAAGTTAAATTTATGCTTCTGAGTATATTAGGTTCTTTACCAAATTGAATTTCATCGTAATCTTTAATTGCTAATCTTATACGTTGCATAAATTTTTCATTATACATGTTAATTCGATAAATAAATCTTATATTTTTTGGAATATTATGAATTTTAATAAAATTTTCTGATAAATTTTTAACTTCAGTTCTATGGATTAAATTTTTACTATTATTGAAAAAATTTTCTAAATATTTGTATATTATAAATAAAATTTTTCCATCATTAGAATTTTTTTGAGAATATCTTGGAAGAATATTGTGAATCTTATCTAATTTATAATAATTTTCTGAATCACCTGTAAAATTTGACACATAAAAATATTTGTCAAAAAACATTGGAAGATTATGATTATTACCATATTCATATTTAGTTATTTCATAAAGCCATACAATAATACCTTTAATAATCTGAAGATCAGATTTCATTTTAGTAATTCGTTTAGTAATATTATTTCCTGGAGAAAAAATTGGAAAATATTCATAAATGTTCATTTCCGAAAAATTAATTTTTGATTTTTCAGAAATGATTTTAACTTCTTCAGGAATTAGGGGAACACATATTCCATTAGGAATATCAAGGTATTGATAGAAAAAAGCTATAATATTCTTTCTTGAATTATCAAAAGCAAAACCTGAAGGAGTTCCATAAATTTTTAACGCTCTAGACCATTTAATTTTATGTATTTCTTTTGATTCTGGAGCTTTTACAGGCTGTGAAGGAATTATATAGATAGTCGTAAGAATAGATTTATTTTGTGTTTCGGCTTTAATCGTAAACGCTCTTGCTTTCCCATTATAATCTATAAATTGAGATACAACACTTTTATTTAAAATATCATACATACTGAAATCATAAAATATATTTCTTCTAATAATAAGTTCTGTGTTAAGTTGAACGTTATCTATATTACATGAAATAATTTTATTAGATTCTGCCATAATTCTCATCATTACTTCTCCCATTTTATAATCAAAAATTGATACAATATTATCAAAAGGGTGAGAACTTATAATTATAGGTTCACACTGGAAAATGCTTGATTTTTCAGATTCATAATTTTTATAAATGACAATATTTTTACGTTCAATATAATTATGAATGTGAAATGATTTATATCTCGGAATTTCTAAAGAAGATTGTTTAGTTTCGAGTGTTACTGTATCAGTGGTAATATCATCAATAGATTTTGGTTGATTATCTTTTGATGAGAAAACAAAGATATTAACATCGAATTTTTCTTCTAAAAATCTATAGAAAAGATATGGATCAAATTGTATAGATTTATTAGAATCTAAAATCATTTCCGTTATAACCTGATCACTCTTATCAAACAATTCTTGTTTGCAAATTGCTAAGGGTAAAGTTTCTAAAAAACTTTGCCTTATATTTTCACATATTTCTTCTCTTTCAATATCTGTTTGTGAATAAATATAATTAGGAAATCCTATAGAGAACATTAAACAGTGAATTATAGAATTACGAGATCTTTGAAGACCATATCTATAAAATTTTTTATTGTCTGGAAGACTTTTATAAGTATTTGAAAGTACAAAATCGATATTTTTTGGGAGATATCCTATAACATGTTTTAAAAGTATTTTTCCACTAGATATAATTCTTTCAGATTTTGAATTACCAGTTTCTGGCGGAAGTCCACTTAAAAATCTTGAATATCTATCTGATACACTTTTAGAAAGTGTGTTAGGATCATAACAACAAGGAATGTATGGATATAAATCTTTATTTGAAAGTTTATTAATTTTAACTCTTGGTAAAGTTTTATCTTCATAAGGACATGAAAAATGATATTGCAAAGTTGTTGGGACTAATTCTCCATCAGAATCACGTTTTACCTGATTCATTGTAAGAATTTCCTTTCCTTGACTTTTAAGATTTTGTAACTGAGAATAATCAGTAATAATTTCTGGTTGACTACCAGCTTGACATGATCTAGCATAATTTTCAACAAAAAGATCTGGAGCAATATTTTTAAGAATTTCAATATCTGAAACACCGGATCTTTTACGAATATCTATAATTTCTTGTTTGTTAGTTTCTTCTATAAGATTGTTAATTTTTATAAGTTCTGGTATATTATCATAATATATTCCGGAATATGCTTCATAATTTAATTGATAATAATTTAGTAAAAGATTTAAAATAAAAATAAATTCTTCAATAATATTTTTTGAAGAAGCTCTAGAAATTTTACAATTAATAATATGAGTTCCTTTATTTATCATTTCAAGATTTTCAGTAAAAGGTTTGTAAGATGTAAATACTTTTTCAAATTTATCAATATCTTGAATATTTTTATCTATCTGACACAATATATCAGCCATACTAGAAATATAAGTTTTTTCAACGGCAGGTATTATAAAACTTGAAAGATATTTTTCATAAGCTAATATAAGATTTCTTTTTATCCCATAAACTCCATTATGATCAGGTATATAAAAATATTTATTCATAAGTTCATCATTCATGATCATGTGTAGAAATACATTTTCATCAAAGTTGAAATTAATAATTTTAAATTCTCCTTTTACAATTTCTTTTTCAATTGTAGTTCTAAATACTATATCACCAGAATCTTTATCTATAATTTTATTTTCTCTCAAATTCAAAAGATTAGAATAGTAATTTTTGGTATTCAAGAAAAGATATTTTAACGGTCCTGAAGAATTTCTCATATGATCTATAGCAAGTTTTCTTCTCAAAATCGATTTTTCTTCTCCAATACTCTCAGATGCTTTTTTAGATTCTGTTCTAATTGTAACTTTACAAAAAGGTTCTTTATAACTTACTCTATCTACTTGATTTTTAATATATGAAAGATCAAGATCCATAATATAGAAAGAATTTCTGAGACTTTTAGAAAGATCAATACTCGTATCTTCTTCAACCCATATTTTAGCGTAAATATGATCATTACTAGTTTCATTATCAAGACTTAAATGATCAAAATTTGGAATATCTTTATCAAGATTCCCTGTAAAAACTCTAGTATAAACCATCCCATTAGAATCTATAAATTTAATTATTGGCATAAATTTTGAAGGATTTATAGATTTAAAAATATCCATACCAGATCCACTTAATAAAATTGATAGAGAAGAATTAGTAGCATCAGGAATTTTAAGAAGGTAAAATAAAAAATCAGTACTTGTAATTTCTAACAAAGGATTAGTCATCCATATAGGTTTAGTTGTAGATTCTATACTCGAAAAAATTTCTTCAAATGAATATATTTCATTTAAAATTTCTATATCTTTCAAAAATTCCACTTCATAATTATTTTTATACCATATTTTATATGAATATTCTAATTCATTGATTTCATTAAAAGGTAGGGTATTCATATATATTTTCAGAGAATTTATCAAAGTTAATATATCATCAGGGTTAAACTCAAGATCCCTCAAAGAAATATAAAAAGCCATTAATTTATCATTAGATGTAATTTTGGAATTTATCAAAGAATTATTAGTTAGATCTATATCAATTTCTATTAAACTTTTTATAACAATATTTATTTCGGGATCTAATATATTATACTCATTAATTAAATTTAGAAAATTTTGATGATTTTTATTAAAATTTTCTAAATTATATTTTAATAAAAGAAATATCAGAGAAACTATATCTATTATAGAAATATCATTAATATTATATTTTTTTTGAATAACATTAATTATAGATCTATCATTTAATAATAAAACTAATCTTGAAGGGACATTATTTTGATAACAATATTTAAATAGTAATGTATTATTATTATCATATCTAGATTTTTTTAATTCCATTTTAACGAAGTAACAATTTGATTTTTGAAATTTGGGAACTTTGGTAATATTTCAAAGATCTAAAATTAATGAAAAAAATATTAACTTTAAAAATGCCGAAACTCTTATTCTCACCTATATTTATAAATACGGTAAAAGATAATCAAGAAGATCAAGACACAAGATCCTCAAGTATTGCTTTTTCAACAAATGAAGGCGATCTCATTTTAAAACAAACTCCATCTCTTTCTTCTTATATTAATATCAAAGCATTAGATGAACGTTTAGAGGAATTAGATAAAGTTGGTAATATCGATATTGAAAGTATGAGTAAATTAGAAGATGGTCGTTACTATCTTTATATGATTGAAGTAATAGATATAATTCAAAAAATAGAAAATAATGAAGAAGCAAATTCTTATTTAATAGATCATATAAGAAATTACTATTCTCATGTTAAATCATATGAACCTGGAACTACATACTCTTATTTTCTAGGTTGTACTAACAATTTAAATAATATGTTTGCAGATGTTAATTGTAGTCCTTATTGCGCATCATCTATTAAAAAAGATCAAAGTAAATGTGGTTATAATGTATTCATCTATATTAATAAATTTTATCTTTTGAATAAAGTAAAAGATTCTGATCAAGCTGATATTTATATTCCAAATCATGTTAAAGAAATTTCTCAAGAAGGAATAGAACAACTACAAAATGGAGGAATTAAAAAGATTTTTCCTTATACACAAGTCAATAATAAATTTGTAAAATTAACTAATCAAGATATCATAGATTCTTTTACAAGAAATGATATTGAAGTTCTTGATAAAGTTTTTGATGGGAATAGAGATAATATTCAAGCTAATTCAAGTTCTGATACTAATAATAATATTTATATTGCAATTGCTGTTATCGTGGCAGTTTTAGTAGGAATTATTGTTCTTTGCTTGCTTGTATACTTTGCTTATTATTATGAAGACATAAAATCTAATATTGTAGAAAAATATGATAAATTAAAAGATAAGACCAGACAAAAATCGGGAATGAATGAATACTAAATTTTGTTTTATAAATTAATAATTTATAAATTACATTACAGATGAAATATAATTAATAAGCGCAATGACAAAAATACAAAAAATAATTTTCTCAGGAGTCCATGAAGAAGTTTCTCCTAACTGGGGATTTATATTCACAAGTATATTTTTATTCTTATTTTTTTTAGATTTTTTAAGTTCATGAACAAATTGACTCAAAAGTTCTTCAAATGTATCTTCTGAAGAACTTTTTCTTCTTCTTTGTAAAGAATTTGATCTTGAAATTTTTGAAGAACTTTCTTCACTTGAAGAACTTTCATCACTTGAAGATTCTGAACTAAGGGTTGATAAATGATTATTCTGATAATTAATCATAGATAAACATTTAGAATCACCACATGCATCACATACATTTCTATTAATGGATCTAATAAAGTCAGTATTTTCTTCTTGATTTTCTTCTTGATTTTCTTCTTGATTTTCTTCTTGATTTTCTTCTTGATTTTCTTCTTGATTTTCTTCTTGATTTTCTTCTTGATTTTCTTCTTGATTTTCTTCTTCCATTGAATCAATAGAATTTTCTATTTCAAAATCTGAATTTGATTCTGATTCAGACATAGTTTCATTAATATGATCTAAAATATTTGCAAAATTTCTTGAATTATATATCATTTTGATTATTTTAAGTTTTATTAATATATCTTTAATTATAATTTTTGAAATTATAATTAGAATATCCTTTATCTTTGTTTATTCTTTGTTATTGTTGTCATCTTCTTTGTTGACATCATCGTTTTCAACTTCATTTTTGTTTTCATCTTCTTTGTTGACATTTTCTTTGTTGACATCATTGTTGACTTCTTCTTCATTATCTTCTTCTTCGTCTTCATCATCTTCATCATCTTCGTCTTCATCATCATCTTCTTCATCATCTTCGTTTTCTTCTTCATCTTTAATATTAAGTTTGTTAGTATTTGTTGAATTATTTTTTCTGTTATTACGAATATCTTCTACAGTTTCATCGTCAATCATATTTATCCAAGATTCAAGTTGTTGAATTGTAGATATATATTTATATTCGAATAATTCAGTAGTAATTTCTTCTTTGATTTCTGAAGATGTTTTATTTGTATTTACAATTTTGGAAATAATTTTAGCTGAAATAATTCCTGAAAGAGGAACGATAATATCTATTTCTTCACAAAATCCTGAAAGACTGTTAATGAGAAGCTTTATATAGCCTATAAAGCATGCGTTAGAAGAATTTCTGTGAGTATATAATTCTTTTTCTATAATTTTAATAATTTCGGAAAAATCTGGATGTGTAATAACTCTTGAAAAAACAACCCTAAATATATTTTCAAAATTTTCATTTATCTTGCAAAAAATTTGATTTTCATCTATTAATTGTAAAAGAATCGAAATTTCTTTAAAATTTTTTTCTATTAAAAAATCTATAATAAGTTCTTTTTCAATAATTCCAATTTTGCTGTCAGTAAGATACTCAACGATATTTTTATATGAGTTTGAAATTGAATCATTTGTATATGTGTTGTGAACGTTTTCTGGATCATCATAAAAAGTTTTTCCTGATTTCAAAAGCATTGTGAATGGATTTTCGAAATTTTTCAGAAAAAAATATTTTTTAAATCAATTTAAGATTATCCATCATTATCGAACGATTTTCTTTTTTATTATTTTTTGCTCTTTTTGGGATTTCATCTTTGGTTTTTTTATTTTTAATAGACATACCAGTTTTCATAATTCCTGGTTGAACAAAATCACTTGTAATTTTTCCATCACTACTTTCGATAAAGATTTTTTTATTAAAATGTGTTTCTATAATTTCGATAATAGATTTTCTTTCAAATTCTTTTTGTTCATTTTTGTTGTAAAAATCGATTAATAATTCTACATTTGAAAAAAATGATTCTGGGCGTTTGAAAGTAAAATCTATTTCTTCAAGATTTATAGTAGTTTCTGGTGAAAAAAATTCATTAAAACAATCATCATAATTTATAAGTTCATAGTCTTCATCTGAAATAATTTTATTTTGTAAAAAATTGTGTATAGTTTCATTTTCGGAAATCAATTTAAATGCTTTTTTAGGTCCGAACCCTTTAATTCTTTCATTATAATCACAACCCAGTAATATACAGTATTCTATAAAAGATTGTTTTGAAAGTCCTGAACCTAGAATTATAAGATCTGGAATAATTACGGAAAATGTACCATCTGAATTTCCAGATCTTATAACAGCAGAAGAACCAAAAACTACAGCATCAAAATCTTTTGTATAAACAAAATCTGCAATTCCTTTTTGTGTAAGAATACTACATAATTTTTCTGCATCGTTCTCAGCTTCTATATATGGAAAACCTGCTTCATCGATAGCTTTTTGAAGATCTTCAAATCCTTTTTCAGGATAACTTAGTAGTACTTTTACTTTCTTTTTAAGACACTCTAATGTATTCTTAATTTTTAAATCGTTTTTTAGAGGATCATCGTCAACTAATTCTTTGATAACATTCTCCAAAAGTTTTATTTCGTCTTTTAAGATATTTTTTTTACTTTGTCTTTGTTTTACAACAAGTTTTTTAGATTCTTTTGGTGGCCCATCAAAAACTACGATTGGAAGAATACCATTTCTTATAAATGTGTTAATGAGTCTTCCTATAATTCTTTGTATAACTTTATCAAAAAAATTATTATTTATTTTATAATCGTATGGTGTAAATTTTTCTACTTCTTCAGATTTTACAATGGATATGAATTCAAAAATCATTATAGAAATATCAACGGCAGCTACAGTACCTTTTAAAATACTAGGTGGAATATTAATTATTGAGCCAGGGATAGCTTCAATAATTTGCTTAAAATCTTTAATTGTCATTTATACTTTCCTTGATATACGTTTTTTGAAGATATAAAGTATAATTTTTTAATCAAAAGGATAAATTCATAAATTACAAATGGATAATCCGTACAAGGATATTTTATTAAATGAAAAAAAATATAGTATAGATATAGGGTTAGATTATAATCCTTTTATGATAAATGTTCCATCACTTACAACGACCCTTCCAAGTATCCATTCTAACTACTTAGTAACATTAAAAGATAATCTTTCAAAATATATAGAAACAAAAATTGAAAATTTTATTGAAAATAAATGTTTAAATCAGAAATATATATGTCCTAGAGAAACTTTGGTAAAAATTTTTAGAATGATAATTATAAATCCTGTTGATAATATTACATTCTTGAATAAAACCGGATTAAATAATGAAAATTATATAGGACCTTTATTAGAATCTATAAGTCTTGAAATGTCAAGGATTAAAAATAGTTTTAATTCTGTAATTTCAGAAAGTTGTGAAGGAATAAATGAAAATATTAATAGATTAGAAATAAAAATTAATGATTTAGAAAAAAATTATAATGATAATTGTTCTATGGAAGAAATTAAAATTAATGATATTAAAAATATTTTAGAAAATGATATTCAAGAATTGAAAAATAAAAATGTGGAAAATAAAAAGAATATACTAGAATATCTGGAAACAGTAGAAAATGAAATGAGAAATATGAAAATAGAGCTAGAAACTGTTAAAAATGTGGTAGTACAAAATAATAATGAGATTCAAAATTTTAAAAAATTAATGATAAAAATCGTAGATGATGAAAAATATTCTGATATCGAACTTCAACAATTATTGTATGTAATAAATGAATATGAAAATAAAAAATAATCTTTTACTAAATTTTAGTAAAAGTATTTAAATTTCAATTTCTTCAACTTTTTCAACATATTCGTTAAAATATTGTATTAAACCATAATCTATAATTTGTCTTGGAGTATACATTCCATTAGATCTTACAGTAATCAAAAATTTATTTTGATGTTCGGGTGATCTTCTATGAATAACTTTTGAAATTGAAGAAAATTTAATATATGAGGATGAAGTACCTTGAACTACGTAAATTATAAGTTCAATTTCTTCGTTAATTCTTAAGGGAAAAAGATCAGCATGATCGAATATTTCTCTGATTGAAGGATAATTATTCCTATTTTCTTTTGTAATAGGTTTTTCATCAACTGAAATAAGAATAAGATCATCTGTGGTAGTTAATCTATGATTTCCATTCTCATCAGTACTTCCCTTAACTTTTAAAAGAAATGTGTAAGAAAGTACTTCTGGGCTTAAATTATATGATCTTATTATAAGCTGGCCTAAACGATGAGCCCATACCTCTGTAGCTACAATAGTTTTTTTATTAACAATTTCAAGAACTGTTCCTACTGCAAATGCTCTAAATTTTGTATAGAGAACATCTCTAAAAAGTTTGCAAGATTTAGGATCTTGTAGAATTGGATGAATAAATGTAATTTCATCTTCATTTTCTGAAATAATTTCAACTTCCATTTTATTATAATTTGATTCTTTCTATTACTTTTTATTTATATTATAATTAATAGATTTTTTTATTCAAATTGAATTAGTTCATCTTCCATAAGATTTTTCCATTTCAAATGAGATGATTTATAAATTTCGAAAGCTTTAGTAGAATCGATAAAAGTATTTGAATTAATACCTATTATTGGTATTTCTGGATTAAAATAATTTTTAATAGATTCGATTAGTAAATCTCTAATACCGTATTCTGTATTAGATATTTCTTCAAGAGTTTTTGATAAAGGATTATCCATTGAAATACCTATCAAAAACCATTCTTGAATATTAGAATTTTGAAGAATAACTGGAATAGCACCTATAATTTTTACTTTAATAATACTTCCGATAGTATAAATAGTTTTATTTTTATATTCAGAAATTTCAATAATATTTAAAGGTCTGTTATTACCGTAAAGATCAGTATTAGGATCTATAATATCACCATCTTCAAAAGTTTGCGGAATATAACCAAAATTAAATAGATTTGGTTTTTCAAGTATTTTTAACGAATTTAATCTGGAATTTCTATTAGAACCTTTAAATTCTTCTATTACATGAAGTATAGAACCACCATCTTCAGTAGTTGAAAGTCTCATACAATAAGATTCATTTTTAGGAGTTTCAACAACCATTGAAACAATTAATCTTTCAAGATCTATAAGGCCAGGAATTCGATGCCATGGATTAAATCTTTCGTTAAGATATTCAAAATTAAGTCTATAAGAACTTGATTTAAAAACGCCTTCAACAGAATGAATAATTTTGGGAATTTCAATTTCTAATTGTCCTTCGATGTATTGTTCAAAATCTCCAGGAAATTTATCATATCTTAAAGAATCTGTACTTATAATTTTCTTTAGTGTCTCAGTTTTCCTTGCTAAAGCGTCTAGAATTCTCATTTCTTGAGAAATTCCTTTAGCATATACAATTCTTGTTTGAGCGTCTGATTTAATTCCCTGACGGTATATTCTCATAGATGCTTGATAAATAATACTCATTTCATAACCAGGACTTATATACATTTTTCTTGGATGATTACCAAAAATATCGTGAAATGATACTCCTACACCACCAACTTTTATCTGAAAGATAATACATCTTATTTTATTAGAATTTTCTTGGAAAAGTCTAATAATTTCCTCTCTCCGTTCAAGAGTTAAAGATCCTGTAAGCATTTCACAAGAAAAATTTTGAGATACTTTTTGATATACTTCTTTAATAGAATCTAAGAAATGAAGAGCAATTAATATTTTACAATCAGGATCTTTTGTAAGATCTTCTATTGCTTTTCTTGAAAAAATACCAGATTTACCAAATTCGATATATCTCATTGCTGGAATAATTTTTGCTCTAAGCGTACCCTTCTTTTTTTCTTCAGTATTTTCTTCGGTGTTATTTTTCTCTGATTTTTCATTTTCAATTTCAGCTATTTTTGCAAATTTAGTTACTTCCTGTTTCAGAATATCTAAACCTTTTTGTATAAGCAAAGCATCTTCATGACTAACATCATAAAATCCATTTTTAGTATCATTAACAAAAGTTTCAATTTGATCATCTACCATACTACTTGAAATTTCAGGAATTAAAACTGAATAAAATAATTTGAAACACATTTCTCTAATAGAAGTTTGTGTATGTGGTTTACTATCTTCAATTATTACATTAGTAGATTCCTCGTCTATAATATCACATATTCTAATTATCTGTAAAGCTCCTTCATAATTATAATTTCCAGTTTGATCTTTAAAATAAAGTCTTGGTTTATCAATAAATTGAAATACTCTCATTAAATGAATTGCTTGATTTATATTTTCTATAGGAGTTCTTGAAAGGAATAAATATCTAGTTGTTGTATGAATAAGATCTTGAATTACAGTTGCTACTGCTTTAGATTGAGCAGAATTATTTTTTACTTCTTGAAATTCATCACAAATAAAAAGACATCCTTTATCAAGAAGTTCTTTCATTATACTTGTACAGTTAAATTCAGTTCGTATCATACTTTTAGCATTACCTTCATCATCTATTGTAAGGCTTTCTATATCACTTCTTATAAGATACTGATGATTTGGTTGTTTTCCACTTTTTCCTTTAAAAGATTGGTAAGAATATATTTCTAAAAGAGTTGCGTTATATTTCCTGCAAGATTCTTCCCAAGCAGAAATCATAGTTTTGGGACATATAACAAATAAAGGAAGTTTTAAAGCTAATGATACTGCAATAGCTATAATAGTTTTTCCTAAACCTGCTTTACTAAGATCTAACGCTCCAGATCTTTCTACAAGAATGTCAAGAATTTTCTTGAAATGAGGTTTTTGGTATTCTTTAAGTTCAAGCTTCATTTTTTATTGTTCAATTTTAGATTACATTAATTTGAAGTTATCTTTCTTTAATTATTTCAATGAAATAATTAATTTAATCTAAATTTGTGACTTTAAATGTTTTATAAATATACTCTTTATTTAGAATAGGAATTTCTTTATTTTGAATAATAACATCTGTATATTCATAAATATACTCCGACCAATTAGAATCTTTTGGATTATAAATTTTTTGTAATTTTTTTATTTCTTTTTCCTCTTCACTCAAGTCATTTTTTTCTCCTTTTTCTCTCTCCTGGAAAATATCAAGAGCTTCATCTACAGAATCTACATCTCTTTCTACAACAAAATAACCATCATAATTTTCACCATTAATAAATGAACGAATAATAGGTATACCAAATTTTTTTTCCAAAAATTTAGCATCATCATCACTAATTAATTCTATATCTTGAACATTAAGAAATAGGACCATATCAAAGTACGGAATCTCCTTGTGTTTACGTTTAATAACAAATTTATCCTTTTCAAAATCAACCTTTAAATATGCTTCAAATACTTCATCTTTATAACCGTAAACCTCAGTAAAATAATAAACTTTATAAGCCATTTTTAAAAAAAATTGATTGAAATGTAACTTTTTTTATTTTGATTAAAAAAATTGATTTTTAGATCAATTTGAAAAATATTAATATGTTTAAAATATATTATTTTCCATTGGTACTTTTTATATTTTCTTATATTTTTTATAATTCTGGAATTTACTTTGAGAAAAAATCTATAAAATCTTTAAAAGTTACAACATATAAATTTTTTAAAAATAAAAACGATTTTCTGTATACTACAATCAATACATATGAAAATCATAATATGACCTTTAACGATTCATTCGTAGGTCAAAAAGATTTTTATTTTTTAAATAATTTTACTTTAAGCGAATATAAAATATTTATTATTATTGATAATTTTATAGATAATATTGCTACAAATTTTTTTATTCAAAAAAATTCTTATATAATTATCGATAAACATTATTTTATTTATAATATTTTAGATAACGATTCTACTTTATTTCCTTTCTGTGAAAAAAGAATAATAAATTTAAAAAATAATGATATTAATCAAATAAAATTAAAAATGAATCATAAATCTTACTTTTAATAAAAATTTTTGGTAAAGTATCATACAATTCGCTAAAAAATGAAAATTAAAAAAATAATTTATCATACTTCAATCTTTATTATTAGTACTGTACTTGGTACTTTCTGTGGAATAAAACTTGGAGAAAAAGTTTGTGCATTTTTATTAAAAAATACGCTAGATGCTGTTCTTATGAATTGTAGTAATGTACAAATGTTTTTTGATAAAATCTCCGGCAAATAAAACACATTAAAAAATAATTTTATTCATTCCAATTTTAAAAAATTAAGATTTTATTATTTTTCATTTATATTTTAAAAAAAATATAAATTAATATAACTAATTTTTAAAAATGATTCATAAACTTTATTTTAATAAGAATTATTGATTAAAGTACAAAATAATTTAAAATGAGTTTTAGAGTTTTTTCCATTCATGCTACTGTATTCATTATTGGTTCAGGACTTGGTATCTTGTGTGGGTGCCGATTATGGGAAAATTTTTTCGCCAATTTTAATCAAAATTTATTTAACGAACTCCCTATTCAAATGCAATATTTAGTGTTAAGGTTTAATCATTTATTTTAAAAATAATTTTGATTAAAAATCTTTATATATTCATATTTTTTATGAAAAATCTCTTATATTAGAATCAAAATAAAATGTCTTACCATAAAACATTTTTGTATGGATTTTCAGGCTCTTTTTTTTTTACTTTAGGTATCTTTGTAGGAATAGGTCTTACTTCTTCCTATTTTTTTGGAATTAGTCTAATCTTGTTTGATAATTTTCTAAACAATTTTAAAATAACCAATTTTTAATATTATATTTTCGTTTTAACACATCAAAAAATAAAAAAAAAATACATTTACTTTCATTTATATTTTCATATTGATAAAAAATCTTTACCTAATAATTAATTATATAGTTAAGTAAACATCAAATACTTGTTAAAATGTCTTACACTGAAACATTCCTTTTAGGATTTTCGGGTTTTTTCATTTTTACTTCGGGATTTTATTTAGGGACTATGTTCTCAATTGAATTTACTGTGAAATCAACTGAAATAGTTTTTAATTCTTTAGTGGATTCTGGTGAATTACAATTAAATAACCAGTAAAATGTTAAATTATTGCTTTCGTTTATATTTTTAAAAAATATAAACTGATAAAAAATCAAGTAAACAATGATGTAATGGTTTATACTGAAACATTCATTTTAGGATTTTCATGTTTTATGTTAACTTTTGGGAATCTATAAATTTTTTTATATACCACAATTAACATAAACCAAAATCACAAGACAATCTTCAATGATTTACAATATTTCTATTTTCATCATTGGTTAAACAATTGGTATCTTCTACAAAATAAGACGCAGAAAAAATTTTTGTATTGTTGTTTGAAAATACTTTGAACATTTAAATGTTATAATGAATCAATATTTTTTTAAAATAAATTATATACAACTGATTATTAAATTTGATTCATAAATCTTATTTTAAGAAAAATTAAATGAAACACAAAATAACCCTAATATGAATTTTCAAGACTTTTCCCTTGATACTACTGCATCAATCATTTGTTCAGTTTTCCTTCATATTACTGTATTCATCATTGGTTCAGTGATAGGTATTTGCTGTGTCTTCAAAATATGCAATGCTTGTTTTTCTAGTTATTTTAAAGATTTATTTAAGAAATTTCCTATTCAAATGCAAGAAACAATCTCAAGATCTGTTAAAGAATGTGATATACGCAATTACAAGTAATGGATTTTCAGTCTCTTTTATTTTTTTAGATATTAAGAATAAGTATACACTTTCCTATTTTTTGAAATAATCACTTTTTAATTATTATTTTCATATAAACATATTAAAAATAATAATTAAAATTGATTAATAATCTTTATCTAATGATTATTTTATAGATAAATAAACATCAAGTATTTAATAAAATGACTTTCATTGAAACATTCATTCTAGGATTTTCATGTTTTTTCATTTTTACTTCAGGAATTTTATTAGGAATAATGATCGGAGGTGGATTCATCACTTTGGTGGCTAGGGTAGTTGTTGATTCTTTGATAAATTCTGGAGAATTGAAATTAAATAAATAATAAAATTTTTAAGAAGGATAATTTTAAATCATTACTTTCGTTTTAAAAAAATAAAAAAATAAAAAAATTATATGTATTTTCATTTATATTTTTAAAAAATATAAATTTAATTTATCAGTAGTGATAAAATATTTGAAATTGATAAAAAATCTTTATTTACTAATTAATTTCATAGATAAGTAAAGATCAAGTACACGTTAAAATGTCTTACGCTAAAACATTCATTTTAGGATTTTCAGGTTTTTTCATTTTTACTTGTGGAATTTTTTTAGGAAGAATATGTGGAACTATATTGACAACGGAAAGAGGTAAAATAATTTTCAACTCTTTGATAAATTCAGGAGAATTGCGATTGAATCAACGGTATTTTGAAGCAGCATAAATTTATGCTTTCATTTATATTTTTTTAAAATATAAATTTTTATTTTAGAATTTAGCATATCCAGGAAATCTTGGAAAAGGAATTACGTCACGGATATTTTCAATTCCTGTAACAAACATTACGAGTCTTTCAAAACCTAAACCAAACCCTGAATGAATTACAGTTCCAAATCTCCTAAGATCCAGATAACTTTCATATTGTTTAGCTTCCAAACCATGACTTTTAATCAAATCTTCAAGAACATTCAAGTTCTCTTCTCTTTGAGAACCTCCAATAATTTCACCAATTCTTGGAACCAGAATGTCCATTGCTGCTACCGTTTTACCATCGGGATTTAACTTCATGTAAAAAGATTTAATTTCCTTTGGGTAATTATAAACGATAATAGGTTGTTTATAGATTTGTTCTGTAAGATATCTTTCATGTTCCGTAGTAAGATCAATACCCCAGTAAGGCGTTTCCTTGAAAGTTGTTCCAGAATTTAGAAGATCTTCAACAGCTTGAGTATATGAAACTCTTTTGAAAGGACTTTTAAGAACGGTTGTTAAACGATCGATAAGACCTTTTTCATATTGACTTTCAAGAAATTCTAGATCATCTTTACATTTTTGGAGAACATAATCAAGGCAAAACTTAAGATATCCTTCAGCAATTTCCATATTTCCTGGAAGATCTACGAAAGCCATTTCAGGTTCAATCATCCAAAATTCAGCAAGATGTTTTGTAGTGTGAGAATTTTCAGCTCTAAATGTAGGACCAAAAGTATAAATATTTCCTAAAGCACATGCATAGTTTTCACCGTTAAGTTGCCCTGAAACTGTGAGATAAGATGGTTCTCCAAAGAAATCTTTAGAATAGTCAATATTTCCAGATTCTGTTACAGGAATTTCACTTACAGATTTTCCTAGGAGTGAAGTAACAGAAAACATTTCTCCAGCACCTTCACAATCAGAAGCTGTAATTATAGGTGTGTGAACATACATAAAATCTTTTGATTGGAAAAAGGTATGTGTAGCAAAAGAAAGAGCATTTCTAATTCTTGCTACTGAACTGATAGTTTTAGTTCTAGGTCTCAAATGAGAATGATCTCTAAGATATTCCAAAGTATGATTTTTCTTAGCAAGTGGATATTCAGAAACATCACAAGTTCCTAATAGGGTAACATGTGAAGCATGAAGTTCAATGGTTTGTTTCCCAGAACAACTTTTAAGAGAACCCAAAACAGAAAGTGAAGCTCCTGTTCCAGATTTTGGAATTTTAGAAAAACCTTCAACATTGGAATCTACAATAATTTGTAGATTTTTAATTGTTGAACCGTCATTAAGTTCAACGAAACAAAATTTATTGTTACCTTGAACTCTTACAGATTTAATCCATCCAGAAACAAGATAAGTATTATCAGATTCAGTGAATGTTAAAATATCTTTAATAGTAGTTCTTTGAACATTATTATTATTATTATTATTATTATTGATGTTCAAAGTTTTCATCATTTGAATCGTTTGTTCATCAATAACTTTGTTGGATTTCATTTTAGTTTTTATTAAATTATATGATTTTTTATAAAACTATTAAAAAATTTTTTTTGCGATCAATTTTAAAAATACGAAAAAAATTAAATAAAAAAATCAATAGATATTAATTATAGTAAATTTTACTATAAAAGTAAATTATGGAATTAAATACAAATTATTTAATGAATTCTGATCCAGAAATTTTTAATTTGATAAAATCTGAAACGGTTAGACAAGAATCATGTATAGAATTAATAGCGTCTGAAAATTTTGTGAGTAAATCTGTTCTTGAAGCTCAGGGATCTGTTTTAACTAATAAATATGCTGAAGGTTATCCTGGTAAAAGATATTATTGTGGTTGTAACGAAATAGATTTTGTAGAATCATTGGCAATTGAAAGAGCTAAAACAATATTTAAATGTTTGTTTGTAAATGTACAACCTCACTCTGGATCACAAGCGAATCAAGCTGTATATCTTTCATTATTAAAACCTGGAGATACAATTCTTGGTATGTCTTTAAATAGTGGAGGACATCTTACACATGGTGCTTCTCCTAATATTTCTGGTAAATGGTTCAATTGCAAAACTTATGATGTAGATAAAAATACTTATCTTATTGATTATGATAATCTCGAAAAATTGGCTATAACATGTAAACCTAAATTAATTATTGCTGGATTTTCATGTTATTCAAGATCTTTAAATTTTAAAAGATTTAGAGAAATTGCTGATTTAGTAAATGCTTATTTAATGGTTGATATAGCACATATTGCAGGTCTTATTGTTACTGGACATCATGAAAGTCCATTCCCATATGCTCATGTAGTAACTTCTACTACACATAAAACTTTGAGAGGTCCTAGAGGAGGAATTATAATGAGTAATGATCAAGAAATTATTAAGAAAATAAATAGTAGTATTTTTCCAGGATTACAAGGAGGACCTTTAATGCATGTAATTGCTGCCAAAGCGGTAGCTTTCAAGGAAGCTTCTACAGAAAATTTTAAAAATTATATATCACAGGTAATTAAGAATGCAAAAATACTTGGTCAAACTCTTAAAAAAAGAGGGTATGATATTTTAACAGATGGTACAGATAATCATATTATTATTCTTGATCTTAGAAAATATTCTATTACTGGTAAATTAGCAGCAGAAACTTTGGATAAAGCTGGTATTACGACTAACAAAAATAGTATTCCTTTTGATACACTTGGACCATTTATTACTTCAGGAATAAGATTAGGAACAGCAGCATGTACTACTAGAGGATTTCTTGAAAAAGAATTTGAAATAGTAGGAAATTACATTGCAGATATTCTTGATGTATTACAAACTGGATCTTTAATATCAATTTCTGAAAAAATAAAAGTTATATCTGATAAAAGTAAACAATTAACTTTAAAATTTCCTATTTATTTTTAAATTTGAATAGAAAATTCATATTTTATTTTTAAAAAAAGAATGTCTAAAAAACCTAATAAATTAATTGATCCTCCTCAAGAATGTTATGAAGATGATCTTAAATGGGCTCAGTATTTTGGATTTCAAACAAAGGAATCACGAAATTATTTTGATGATATAAATCCTCCATTGAATATGTTTTACCAAAATATTGGTAAAAATTTATTACAAGATTTAGATAAAGAAATTGATGATAAAAGAAGATATAAATGTTTTTATTTTGATAATTTTGAAATAAAATTTATTACAATTTTTAATAGATATGTTTCAGGAAATTACATTAATAAAATAGAGAATTGTATTTGCAAAGAAGAAATTTTTAATAAATATATTAAAAAAGATTCTGTTAAAAACAAATTTTTAAATTTCCTCGATAACGAAGATAACACATATAAATATCTTTTTAAAAAATCTGAAATTACATTCGAACAATTATTTCTTATATGTTATTCATATTTGAAATTAAGTAATGATAAAAAATATGTTTGTGAATATATAATTAAAATTATCGAAGATAAAAATAATAAATATGATTTTTTTGGTGCAGTTTTAGATAAAGTAATTATAGATAATTATCTACAAAATTAATTTGATTAAAAATAATTATATTAATTATTTTTAATAGGTATCTATAATTAATGGATATTAAAATTAAATTAGAAAAAAAATCTTATGAAAATAATAAAAAAGAAATTTTTTCAGAAAAGCAAATTATTGTATTAGATGTATTAGAATATGAATGGGAAAAGAAATTAGATAAAATATTACCATTCTATTATAATAATATTGAAGATAAAAAATATTGTTTGATAATAGATTTGAAGACTAATTGTACACTTAGTAATAATACTAGGATTATCAATTTTATAAAAAAAATAAGTAAAATGAATAAAAATTTGTCAACATCTAGTTTTGTAAATAAACTTGTATTGACAAATGTTACTAATTATAAATTTAATATTATTAAAAAAAGTCTTGAAAAATTTTATGTAAATACATTATCTTGTAAAATTATTTTTAAATTATGCCAAAATATTTCTTTTGAAATAAAAAATAAAAAAACTAAATTTGAACAAAATCTATATAAATTATCTTTTAATATTCCTGAAAAAATAAATGTTTTAAAAGAATTTTCTTTTGGGGAAAATCCCATTTCAGATGTTAGTAAAGTAATATTTTTTAATGAACAATTTATAAATTTTGAAAATTTAAAATTTAAATGGATTTCTTATGGAGAAACTTGGCCACCCTTAGGTATTACTAATAAAAATCAAATTCAAAAGATTAATAGTGAAATTACAGAAGAAGCTATTACTGAAGAAACTATTGTAGTTAAAATAGAATATTTAGAATATTTAGATCAACTAAAATCTGTTTGTAAAAATAAAAATGTTAAATGTATTATTTTTGACAGAACGATTACAATATCTTCTTCTCAATTAATTAAGATTTTTAAGAAATTTTTAAAAGAGGATAAAATAAAATTTATTGATGTTAAAAATATTCATTATGGAGAAGATTGGGGAAGCATGCTATTGAGGTATAAATTAAAATGGATGAAAAAAGAAGATTTTTGTAAAAATTTCATCGTTTATGATAGACATGACATAAATAAAAAATTCAAACCTCCCCCAACAGAAAGATCCCATAGAATATATTGGACTTTAGAAGATTATTTGATAGAAGTTAAAAATAATGTTTTGTTTGATAAAATTTATCAAATAATCACAGAATAAAGTTTAATTAGTATATAATTTATATACTAAATTTAATTATTTTCATTAAGCAATATTGATGGTGTGTTTAATATAATATTTCTATGATTTTTATTTTTTGCTGTTTTTTTGAAAAGTTCTAGGATTTCCCCCGGGATAATCCTTCTATTGATATTTGTCAAAAGTTCGATATTAATTACTTCATTTTTATTTAAAATTTTTATTATAAGAATTTCAATACTTTTTTTGACATATTTAATATTATTAATATCTAATTTTGTTGAATTATTTGAAAAATATTTTTTAATAAGTTCTATTACTAAAAATTTTGTAAAATTAATGTCTAATATATAATTATTTTTTGAAAGTATGTATGTAAAAAATAAATCTTCTGAAATATATTTTTCTATCTCACATTTTGTAAAAGAATTCGAACAGTGTAATTTAGTTCCATTCGCCATAGAATTAAAATTTATATTTAAATGATGTGCAAGATCATCTTTTATATGTGTTATAGAATTAAAATCTGTATTTGAAAGTAAAAAAAGAGAATGATAATTTCCTACTGAAAATTCTTCTAATTTTTCAGAATTAGTAATTTTATTATTCTCATCCTTAATTATAGAATCAATGGAACCATTATTGTAATTATTTTTCCCTTTATCCGAAATAACATTATGTGTTTCACATTGGTATAGTATTATTTTCAATATAATTTTAAGTTTATTCTTACAATTATAACATATTAAAGGTACTGTAGTTGTCAAAGGACTCAAATACCATATACTTTTATTACATATTTTTCCTAAGGATGTTGAATTTGTTTCTGTAAAAAAATCATTGAATTTTTTAATAAAAGTCAAAATCCAAAAATAAAATTCTTTACTGTTATTTTCTAAAATAGGTGTTGGTATCTCAAATATTTTTTCTTTATTTTCTTCTAGATGTTCATTTTCATAATTCATTTTTAGAATTTTATCAAATTATAATAATGGTTTTTCAGAACAATATCTTTCAATTATAATCATTGAAATAAATCTTAAAGTAGAATCATAATCGTAAGAACTTACAACATTGTAATATATTGAAAGTCTTTTGAAGAAAAGATTTTTAAGATGTTTTGAAAGAAGGTTATGATTTTTAACAAAAAAGATCCTGTATAAAGGATTTTCTAAGATATAATCAACCAAATTACAAAAGGTAATATTCGTACACTCACTTTCATCAAAAAGAATTTCATAACTCGTAAATTCAAGACATTTTTTAAAAAAAATATTTCTAGAGTGTTCTATAGTATTTCTATCAAAATTATTTTCAATTTTTGTTAAAAAATCAATATGTAATTTATTAGAATGTGATGATATATTTTTTATTTTATTTGCTTCAATAGTTTTTGAAATTACACTAGTAAGAATTTTATCAAGATTATTTTTACATACATTACAAATATTTTTGGAATCAAAAATATTGAAAAAATTTAATATATTATTTACAGACTTTTTGAACGAACTTTTATTATTTATAAAATTTTGTTCATGTATCTTTTCCCTAACCATATTATTCCAGGTATTAATTAATATATCATTATTATTTTGAATATTTATCATTTCTTCAAAAGAATTCATTTATTTTTTTATAAACATACTACATCAATTTTAATACTATTAATAATAATATCTGAATTATTTTTATCTGATAAAAATACTCTGGATTTAATTGTATTACTACTATTAACATTGATAATAAAATCAAAATTAAAAATATTATTTTTAGAAGCTGGAATAATATTTGTATTTTTTGACCCTAAGATTTCATTTTCAGAAAATAATTGAAAAATTAACATAGAATTATCATCTAGGAGATCATAATCACAATTAATTTCTAAAATTACATTAAATAACATTCTAGAATCAAATATTATATCTTTTGATAAAAAAATTTCTTCATTAACAACATTTAACAAATTTGTTTCAGAAATTTCATTAAAATTTATTACTGTCCAAATTTTATTATAAATTTTTGTATTAATATAATAACTCAGTGAAATTCTATTTCCATTATTACTTTCAGTAAATTGTTCAGATTTTAAATTTCTCAAAGAATCTGGAGAAACTGTAAAATTTGGTTCTCCGTCAAACATAAATTGACCATCCGTAGACGAAAAATTCTTAGCTATCACCATAGAATTTCCAAAATTAGCTCCTCCATTAAAATTTATCATTTCAGTAAATGTAGGATTACCACTTATATTTTCAACTGTCAAAGTTCCTGTAATAACTACATTACCATTCAATGTTATAGGTTCTGAAAGATTATAAGGTTTAATACAATCAGAATTCAAACATCCACAACATACTGAAAGATTCTTACAAAAAGTTCCTGATTTAGCAGTAAGAGAACAAGGTGTAAAAACTTCATCATTCAATACTATAGGTCTTTTTTTATAAATACTTTTTATATTTCCTACATATGTTTTTTCTTTAGGTGAAACCGGACAAGACATTTTATTTTTTCATATAATTATCTAAATTATATTTAATACAAAGCTGTGTAACTAAGAATTATATTTCCAGTAGTAGTAGATGTTCTTCTAAAAACTACATTCAACAAAGTTTCTGTAGTAGGAAACGAAGTTACTAAAGTTGTAGTAGTGTAAATTGAAGATGTAGTAACAGAAGGAACAGATATAACCATATAATTTATAGTATTTGCTGAATTCATAATAGCAATTTCACCTGTTACACCCGTCGAACAGGAAGCTACTGCACAAAATTTAGTAGGTGTTTTAACATTTGTTCCAGGGAAATAGAATGATGTAACTAAAGCATTTGTTGTAACGCTTGCAGTGATATTAGCTACTGTATTACTTTGTCTATGAGCTGAACTATATATAAGACCTATTGCATCTATACCTTGAGATCCGGTAGGTCCTGTCGGTCCTGTAACACCTTGAGATCCAGTACTTCCAGTATTCCCTGTCGGTCCTGTAACACCAGTACTTCCAATATTCCCAGTAGGTCCTGTCGGTCCTGTAACACCTTGAGATCCAGTACTTCCAGTATTCCCAGTAGGTCCTGTCGGTCCTGTAACACCTTGAGATCCAGTACTTCCAGTATTCCCAGTAGGTCCTGTCGGACCTGTAACACCTTGAGATCCAGTAGGTCCTGTCGGTCCTGTCGGTCCTGTCGGTCCTAGAACACCATTTCCTGATGTTTTAATCCAGTTAGCTCTTCCTTTACTAGCATCTATACACATATAATAATCGTTATTGCGGGAATCATAAAAAATAGAACCTACGTTGTATCCACAGTATTTATCATAAATATTAGTTGGGATACTTCCATCGATACTAGTTGTATTTCTTACAGGTTGTGAAATAATATTGTTAAAATTTATATCTGAACCACAGAAAGATTCTAAGAAAGAATTGAAATAAAAAATATTTATCATGTAAGATTGATATTCAGTTAAAGGTTGTCCGAAACTAAAAATTATAGAATCTTTATTTATGGTGTATGATTTATATTCTGATGAAACAAAATCTATATCATATTCTAACCTTTCAGACATAGTTTTTGCAGATTCATCAATATTTGGTGTTGTATCTAATATTGAAAAATTAACTTCTGACATTTTATTAGAAAGTAATAATAAAATTTACATACAAGAACCTTTTGAAATAATATAGAATGAATCTCTTCCTGCTACTATTATAGTATCGTCTTCTATAATAATGTTAGGATTTCCGAATTTCATTTGCTGTGAAAATTCTGGATCAGCATTAGTTATAAATAGAGATTTTTTATGATCTTTACCTTCACCAACTATAGAAATAGAAATATTAGATTTCTTTCTTTCAGAATTTTCTTTAATGTAAAAATTTGAAAAAGATAGTGGTGAATAAACACTTAGATAACGTGTTAATGGACTAGAAAATTCAAAATCGCCTTTCATTATAATTTTCATATCGTTAATGTATGAAAAATTGTTATTATTAATATTATCATAAAATTTTGCTGAGCTTGAAGTAACTTTATCATCCGTTTTAAGATACATAAAAGAAACAAGATCATCGCCTTCAATAGTAGCATCTTCGGAAACACGTTCATAAACATAGTTATTTGAAACTATTGGTGTATAAATATAATCATCTATTCCTGTAATTAATAGAATTCCGTTATCGTTAACATCAATAGATTTTATTTTAATTTCATCAACTTCTTTGTTAATGTTGTTATAATATTGAATTCCTGAAAGAGAATTATAAGGAATTAAATCGTATGGTATTAATTCTTCTGAATGTTTTGAAGTTTCTATAGAAAAGATTTTTGAAGTACCTTCAGAATTTCTCAGTAAGAAATATGTGAAAAAACCATTTGAAGCAATATCATAAAGTATATATTTTTCACCGTCTACTTTTATTGAAGTTCCCTTAAAAATTTGTTTTATTTCAGGATTTTCTAAAAGTTTAACTTGGAATAATCCTTTTGATGTAAGAAGTAATAAACTTTCTTGAAGATTTAAATCTTCAATAAGAATTGCTTTCTTTATATTTCCTATATCTAAATTTCCTGAAAGGGGAATTGAATTTACTGAAAAATTTGAAGATCCTATAAATCTAGAACCAAATGAAAGTTTTGAAATTCCTAAAGAATTTTTATTGCAAACACCCGAAACACATATTTCATTATTATTACATGGAAGATTTGACGTATTTAAGCATTCATCTTCTTCTTTATTTTCTTCAAGGCCTAGAATACATGAAACTTCATTAAATTTATTATGAGAATAACTGAAATCGCATATGCAAGAATTGTTTCCTTTACATGGGGTTCCTAAATCTATATTAAGACATGAAAGTCCTGTAGAACAGTAATAACTTTGATTATCACAATTATCATAAAATCCTTTATCACCTTTACATATTCCGTTAGGATTACAAATTAATCCATCTTTACATTTTAAACGACCTTCTGATGAAGTATAACATTTTTGATTGTAATTTCCTAAATTTTCATGAATGCATATACCTTCAATGCATGAATTAGAAGCACAATCTTTATTATTTTTACATATTTCATTGTTATTTAATTTACAACTTCCTGAAAAACATACTTGATTTTCATTACAATCATTATCAGAATTACATGTGTGATTACTAAATATTAATCTTGAAGTTAATGAACTTGAATTAGTATTATCATTAGTGCTATTTACAGCTAATACTATTATCAAAATTAAGATAACTATAAATAATAGTATTAAAATTCCATAAAAGATGTATCTACCATGATGGTGGTTGAAAAAGTTTTTAACTTTGTCGGTAACATGATCTATCATTGTTTTTATCCATGTAAAAAGATTCTTTTCATATCTAAAATATTATTAAGATTTATTTTTTTGATTAAAACTAACATAATGCCTCTTTATGATAATATCAATTCAAATATACCAGAAAAACCAATAACAGATAAAGTTTTAATTTTAGACTTGGATAATACACTCATTTATAGTTATGAATCTTTGAAATCTTATATTAATTTTAAAGCTATAAGTACTTCTAAAATTACTGATATTAAAGATAGACTTTACAAATTCGAATATGATGAAAAAGAAGCAAAAATTAAAGTATGGGGTACTAAGAGACCCGCTCTGAAACCCTTTATCTATTTTTGTTTTTGTTATTTTAGAAAAGTGTGTGTATGGAGTGCTGGAACAAAAGATTATGTAGATTATATCGTACGGGAAATTTTTAAAGATTTTAGAATGCCTGATGTTGTATGGTCTAGAGAAAAATGTAAGATATATTCTGTTTTTGAAGAAATAAAACATGATGATGGAACTTATGAAAAAGTAGAGATAAAAAATACTGAAAAAATTCTTCAGGAATTTTGTGATGCTTATCCAGATGTAAAAATAGAAAAATTGTTTATTATAGATGATAATAAAAAAACTTTTGTACATAATCCAGGAAATGCAATTAATATTCCTGAATATAAACCGAGAGCTGATAAAGAATCTCTTAGTAGATCTGATCCAAGTTTACAGCAAATAGCAAGTTGGTTATTACAATCTCATGTAATAAATTCTGAAGATGTTCGATTATTAGATAAATCAACAATTTTCACTACTGATTTAATCACTTATAATAATTTAATTTAGCAATTTTTATTAAAAATTATTGGAAGATTATCTTTATAATTTTCAAAAATAAATTGTGATTTATCTATATTTCTTTTTGAAACAGATACAATTGATATCTGATTACAATCTTTGAAAAGTATTTTATTATAGAATTCTCTGTAAGGAATAAATGAATTAAAATCAAAAAATATAATATTAGTTTTTACAGTAAAAGAATCTATATCGTAGTAGATAACTGTTTTTTCATAAAACTGTGAAAATTCTTTTACAAAAAATTTTGAAATGGTATTTACTGAAAATATAATTTCAGATTTAAATGAAATACTTGAATCGAAATCTAAAAAAATATTCACATTTGAAATTACAATATCAAGATTTATAAAAATTTCTTGATCATAAAAATTATATATTTTCACATTTATTTTTTCTCTAAGATTTATCTGATCTTCCATAAATCTAAATTCCAGTATATTAATATTCATAGAATTATTTTGTAAATTTTTTATTGATGATGTGTCGATAAAAAATTTTGATTCTGATATTTTTGGAAGATATACAGTACAAACATTGTAAAATATATCATCATTAAAAGGAATTTTACAAAATTTTATTTTTAATGGTTTAAATTCATGAAATATTAATAAATTCTCATCTTCCATTTTTTAAAATGTAATATTTAATATTACATAGTTAGTATATATTTTCTTCAAGAATAAAACCTTGAAAGATATTTTTCATAATGTACGGGAAGATAATTATTAGATTTTAATGGTACCCTTTCGATAGGTAAATTATCTCTTCCGTAAAGATCTTTATTATTATTAATACGTTCTTCAATAATTGAAATATCAGTATAATTACTATTATTATATTCTTGGTGAGAAAAATTTTCAATTTTATTTTTAATAAAATTAGCATCACCGAAATACGATAAATGCCATCCACCATTTCCAATTGTAGAAAATGCTTGACCCATCCTTATAGAATCACATGTTCTATTTAATCTCTTGAACATTTCATATGAAATTATTTTAACATGATACCAATTATAATTAAATTTTGTATTAAGGTTGTAGTAATACATGTCCATCATTAATATATTATATGAAACTTGAATATGATTGTTATGGATTGCTTGAAGTGTATTTGGATCTGGTATCTCGTCCACATCACTTATAATGATCAGATCAGAATTATTTAAATTTTTAATATACTTAAATCCTCTTGTTATTGAATTTCGTTGAAATCTTTCATTTTCCCATTGTTCTCCGGTATTTGTATTAATATTTGTAAGATAAGGCATATCATCAACAATAATATGAATAATCTTTGAATTAAATTTTTCGAATAAATGTTTATTTTCAAGATAGTATAAACATTTTTCTTTTCCCATGAAAGTATGTGTAGCTTCTACTAAAATAAAATAATCTACAATATCATTCAATAAATTAAGTCTATAATTTAAAAGTTCTAATTCGTTATAAAATGTAAAACAATCGATAATTCTTACACTCATTTTAAACTTGTAAAGGTTAGTATTTTGATATTTTTGAACTAAATTTCTTTATATGTTTAATTTTTAAAAAGTATATCTCCAAAAATATTTCTGTAAATAAAAGATTTTAAAATATTATTTTCATAAAAAGATTCTATCATGGGAACTGTATTTTGATAAAATACAATGAAATAACCATGAAGTTTTCCATCTACTAAATTCATTTCAATTTTAGTTCTGCCATCATTGTAAGTTTCTATATATTTTCCATTATCATTCGTAATTATAAGTTTACCTACATTTGGATTTTTTTTATCAGAAGAATCGTAAAGTATTTTCTCGTAATGAATTCCTGAAATAAATTTCATTTCAAATGTAAAACTCATAGTTGAATCAATAATTGAAGAAATTTTTTCTTGATCGAATATAATTGTGGTTTTTGGTTTATGATCTTTATTATTGGGAAATATTAATAATTTTGTTATACTACCATTTGAATATAAAGCTTCGGTATTAACATTTCCATTATTATAATATGAAATGTAATTTCCATTAATTTTACCTCCTAAAATTTTATAAGTTTCATACACAGAATCATTTTCATGTTTTGTAACAATGTCTTGATTTATAAGATTACCAGAATCATAAATTACCTTTCTCATAATTTTTCCGTTTAAATAATATTCGATGTATTCACCATCAAGTTCACCTAAAAAATAATTTTTGACTTCAATTGTCTTACCGTTTTTTATTTTAGTAAACTTTCCATGATATTTATCAATATCTGTTATTATAGAATATGATATTTTAACATTTTTCTGATCTTTTAAATCTTTACTTCTAGTCACTAATAACTTTGAATTCTGAAGTTTTTCAGTGAGTAATACTTTATTACCATTAAGTTTATATTCATCAATAAATTTCTTTGACATTTTGTGTTATTATGATTTTAACTTTTGAATTTAAAATTAAATGGAGGCTATTAAAGCAAAATTTTATCTAAATTCATTCATTATGTTTCTAATTTTTCTGGTTGTTTTATGGTATCGTAATTTGAATTATGATAGAATATTCTCTCCTATATATTTTGTATTAATGATTTTTACAGGATATATGTTCGTTACAGAATTTTCAAATGGTTCTATTAATGAAAATTTAGTAAGGATTATACTTGATATAATTCCTCTACTTTTATCTGTAAGTATTTTAATTTATTTCAGTCCTTTTACTAGAAATATGAATTTTTACCCCATAGATTTTAATAGAATTGATTACTTTTATCAAAAATATTTTACGTTGATGATCATCAACATTTTCATCAATTTAATACTTTTTGTAACAGCTCTTATTATTGAAATTAAAGTTGGAGGTCTCAATTCCTACATCTTTTTTATATGTTTCTTAATGAACATCATAACCTTATATCAGATACAAGGAATTACCATACTAGAGTTCATAGGAATGTTGATGATTTTATTTTCTTCGTTTGCTTTGGAATTTATTGAAGATTTTTCTTGGTCTAATTACTGTTTTACACTTGTATATATTATTTTCTTTTTCATTGTATGGATTTCTGGATATCTAATTCCGTGGAATATCCCAGAAAATTGATACCATAACTTTTACGAGGAATTATAGATAGTTTGCCTCTATAAAAATAATTTTTAGGAAAAATCATAAAAATCAACACTTTTGACAAAAAATGATGAAATTTGTCAATTTTTTAAAAATTTTTGTTAAAATTTGTCAATTTTTGACAAAAATCATCAATTTTTGAAAATTTTTTGTCCCAAAAATCTTTTTCCAAAAATCATTTTGAAAATTAAAATTTCAAAATTTCAAAAATTTTTTTGAAAAAGTTCGAAAAAGTCAATTTTTTAAATTTTAAAAAAATTGATGAAATGATGATTTTTGTTAAAAATGTTGTAAAAAAATTGATGAAATGATGATTTTTGTTAAAAATGTTGTAAAAAAATTGATGAAATGATGATTTTTGTTAAAAATGTTGTAAAAAAAATTGATGAAATGATGATTTTTGTTAAAAATGTTGTAAAAAAATTGATGAAATGATGATTTTTGTTAAAAATGTTGTAAAAAAATTGATGAAATGTTTTAATAATTTTTATTAAAACGAAAATTTAAGAAGTATCCCAGTTAACACCAATATTAATGAGGGTTCCTACAGTAGCAAGATATAAATTTGGACTTATGCTTATATCTAAAATTACTGTGGACGAACCTATACTAAAAGAACTTGCAATAGGTAAGTTTGAATAATATGAATTGAAAAGAGTCACGTAAACACTTCTTACTGTTTTAACACTTACAATTGTAAGTGTTAATAAATTAGCATTAAAACTTACAAGAATGTCTTGAACTGAATATGCGTTATCAGTTGCATTTGCAATTCCCCATGAACCGTAAGTAGTAAGAGAAGTAGGAGTTGAATTTATAGTTGAAATATTATCATTAAATGTAGCAATGTGCATTGTAGAAGCTAGTAAAGGTCCTTCAGGTCCTCTTGGGCCTCGTTTTCCTTTAGGACCACATTCACCAGGTTCTCCTCTAGGTCCTTCTTTTCCTTCACAGCCTGGTTTTCCTCTTTTTCCTTCAGGACCTTGCTTTCCTCGAGGACCTTCAGGTCCTCTTGGTCCTGAAATCCCCGGAGTTCCTATTACGGAATATGTTAGGGAATTTATTTTTTCGTCTAGATGGGAGACAAATAAAGTTTTAAAATTTAAAAAACATAATCTACATATTTTCCAGTTACTTTGAGAAACTATTTGTACATCTACTTCATTTTCATTACATAATATACAATGACAATTAATAGTAAGGTTTTCTTCCATTTTTATCTTGAGTTATTTCTTAATTAAAAGAATTAAGAAAGTTTATTATAATTTTACCATTCTTCCCGTTTCTTCAAAGTATTCTCTAATAATATTGCATATATTTTTAACTGAAAAAAGTCCTATATTTTTAAAAACTACTTGAATAAACTTGTAATGATATTCTATTTTATAAGGATCCCAATCTATTACATCTTGATATTTTAATATAGGATTATTATCTAGAATAGCATCTATCATAATTTCTTTTGAAGGAATTTCAAAATTTATAAATTCAGGGAAGTGTGAAAAAATATCATAATTTAAATGATAAAGTAAATCTACAAGATCATTTTTATTCCAATTATGGCATGATTTTCCTCTATTTTCAAATCTTGCGTCTTTTTTAGATTTTGCGTCTTGATTTTCGACATTTTTAATTTTAAATAGAGTTCCTTGCTCGATACCATAAATTCCTAGTTTATCGTGTTCTTTCATACGTCTGTTAATATTTCGTTGAATAATTTTATTATAAACTTTAAATTCATTTTCATGAAGATTTCTCCATTTAGGATTTTCTTCTGAAGGTTTTATGATTCTTATAATTCCCTCTGCCTTTGAATATTTAGCGGCAGCTGAATATTGTGTTTGGGTATCTGAAACTGTTTTGAGAGTGTGAAGAATTATAGGTTCTCCTTCAATTTCCTGTAAAGATTCATCATAAGCATCTTTTAATTTTTTAATTTTTCGTTTAGCATCTTTCTTAATTTTTCGTCCTTGTTTAACTTTTTTATTTTTTCCTTTTTCGATATTTTCTGCAAGTTCTTCTGCCTGTTCAATTTCTTCAAAGATATATTCTTTGAAAGAATCTAAAATATGATCAATGTAAATAGAATTATTTCCTTTAATTAATTCCATAATACAATCTTCTAAAATTAATGATTTAATATTACTTGAATAAAGTTTTTGTTGTTTATCAAAATAAGTTATTTTATCTTTATCACTTTTCATAGAATCTATTAAAGATTTGTATTTGTTGTAAATGGAATTTTCTGATGATTGTTTTAGTATTTCAATAGAATTTTGTTTTATTCCTATAAGTCCATTAGAATAATAAGACATACAAAGATAATTATTTTTTTCTTGAATAAAATTTCTTGAAAGAAAGAAATAACCATTATCTTCACATATAAATGCTAGATAACCATATCTATCAAAAATTTTTATTTTTTGGGTTATCATTTTTTCCAAAGCATATATAATAATTGGTTCTCTGAAAGAAAGTCTTTTACGAAGATTAAAAAATGAAAAACAGTTATTGGTTTGAAATATTTTTGATATCTGAGAAATACAATCATCAATTTCATTTTGAGCGTAGATAATATCATATGAAGAATAATCTATTTTTTCTGGTTTTTCAGTAGAACATGGATAATCACATATATCATAATCGCATTCTGGACTATAATCTTTGTCGGTGATTCTTTTATTACGTTCTGTATGAAGATGACATCCTATAGCACATTGTTTCATGATTCTCATAATTTTTGAAATTTCAATATTTTTATTTTCGGCTACTTTGTACATGCTTATATCCTTAGAAATTATAATAGAATCTTTCCCAGAATCAATAATTTTTAATTCATCTGAAAGATTATAATTTTTAAGTTTTTCCGTTTTATTTTTCTTGAAATATGCAGCCATCATATAAATATTTGCAACTATATTTATATCTTCTAATTTTAGATTAGGATTTTTTTGAAGCATGTCAGCAATTATATGTTCGAAACCTGTAGCTCTTAAAAATCTTGAAATAATTTGGAAGATTGTAGAATGATTCCATTCGGGACCTAATAAAATTCCATTAGTAATATTTTTTAAATTGATTGCTTCTTTAATTTTTGGTGAAGCAATAATTACTTTAATATATTCACCTGTACGATTTTCATAACTATTCATAGTTTCTAAAATTGTTGCTAGCTGAGCATCTGAAGTATTACCATCTAAAATTGCATATCTCCATTTAGCTCCCTCAGAATGACTTTTAATTGAAGCTAGTGTTTTCTGTATTCCTTTTACTTCTCCTTCTTGTAATATTGATTCTTGAATTTTCTTTTCATGGCAAAATGTTTTGTGTCTGCCTATATCTTTATTTTTATTAAAAAAGATTGAATTAATTTCTGTAAATCTTTCAAATCCTAATGTTTCTAAACAAAGAGCAAAAGTTCTTATTCCTGAACCTCCATTAACGTATTTACAGTAAACAAAGAAATTTTCATTAATTTTATTTTTAATAATTTGCAGAGCATTATAAAATTTTATTCCTGATTTTTTGATATTCTCAGGAATACTCAAATATTTTTTAAATTCTGGAGTAGCTCTGAAAGTATCTCCTAGTTCTGAAATTATATAATGTGATTCACCTAAATTTCCTACTTTACCTACATCTTCATCAGTAATACTTTCAAGATTTTCTTCTAATTCAATATTTAAATTTACATCATTACCAATTTTTTTATTAAAAATATCCTCAGTATATTTTTTTTGTTCAATCTTTTGTTGTTCTGTAACATCTTTATTTCCCCACGACCCATCAGGATAAACAAAATTTGAAATTTGACTGTAAGTTGCCGCAAAAGATGAGTAATTTAATTTTAGAGCTTTCTCAAAAGTTTCCTTTTGAAAATCTGACATTTCACAACAGTAAAGTTTATAATGTTTAGTTCCTATTTGTGATTCTGTTAATTGATCATAATCATTAATTATATATTTTATTTCAGCATTACTTATAGAACTTCTTATAAATGAAACTCTTCCTCTAAAATACTGTTCAAGATCTTCAAGTTTTGAGTTAGAACCAAGGTAAATATTTTTAGGAATTTGATTTTCAATTGGTAATATAAGATTCATAATTTTTATTATTTCATAAGGTTCATTAATCATGGGTGTTCCAGTGGTAAGAAATATTTTAATTCGTTTGGCATAATGAAAAAGTTCCCATAATCTCTGATAAATACTTTCCAACTGTTTTACTTTATCTTTTGTTGAATTTGAGAGTTCTATAGAAGGATTGATATTATGAGCTTCATCGATCCAAAAAATATAATCAGAAAATATATTTTCAACTCTTTCAGGAATTAATTCAGAATTAGGATCATTAGAATTATAAGAAAAACGCCTCATAAGATCTTTCCATAATGAATCTTGTGTTTTAAATTGGTAAAATTTACTTATATCCGAAATTATAAGTTTTTCTTGTCTTTCTTTCTTTTCAAATTCATACTTTGGGATATCCCAAGTTCCTTTTTTCGTACAATCACATATTAACTGACTCTGAAGCTGTTTTAACTGAGCTTCATTTTTACATATTACTATACAACCCTTGTAATGAGAATTTTTCCAATTTGATTCTTTGCCTTCTTTGAAAAGAATTGCTTGATTTCTTGCATATTCAGTAAATTGAAATACTTGACATGATTTACCAGAACCAGGTTCATCAATGATAACTAAATTTTCGAATTGTTTAGCATGTGTAAAAACAAAATTTTGATGATTATAATATTCTCCTCTATTAGGTCTTGGTTCACCTATTTTTGAAGAATATTTTATCATTTCATTCTTTGAAGAAATAATTTTTTGAAAATCTGGTTCTGAAAGTTCTGGATAATATGGTAAAAGATCAGCTAATTCTACTTGTTCTATCTCTTCACTTTGTATATCCAAAATTCCTAATGATTCATCATAACTCAACTGTTTTTCATACTGAAATCTTTCAGAAGTTGTAAGACTTTTAGTACTATCTTTATCATGATTTAATGATGTAGTACCTTTTTTGCTTGAAATACCAGAAATTTTTGAGAAAACTGTCTTGTTATTTACAACATTTAAATTTTCTTTAAAAGATTTATTAGTGCTCTTTGAATAAGGTTTTTTAGAAATTTTTTTATATAGTGAATTGCTAGTTGTATTTAACTTCATTATGTTTTTAATTGTTTTTGGTAAAATTAAAATGAAACAATTAAAACATCCATTAGTATTAATCATTGATGAAGATAAAAATCAAAATTCTATTCAAGAATTTTCTAAATATTTTTCTGAAAAACATTTTGAAATTCAAAATCTTGTATTAGATACCATACCAAATTTCGATGAAAATCTTTTTTTATCACACGACGATTTAATTGAAATTTATAAATTTAAAAAAATTTCAAAAATTTTAAATTTAAATACAGATCGTTATTGTATCGTTATAAAATCCAATATGATGAGTTTTCTTTCACAGGAAATTCTTTTACAAATGATTAAAGATTCCCAAGAAGTTAACGCTGAAATGATTTTTTTCCATAAATTTTCGGATATTATGACACAATACCAAAATACTCCATATCCATATATTAAATATACTATATCACCAAATTCACTAAACGCATTTATGGTAAGTCCTTATAGTATAACAAAAATTTTAGAAAGTATTAAAATAGATAAACCTATTTCTGTAGCCATTAATGAAGCACTTAGAAAAGGATCTTTCAAAGGAATTACATTTATTCCAAATATTTTTGATCTTAATATTAACAAACTTACAGATGCCAATCAACTTAAAAATTACAATCAATTTTTAATTTCAGAATCCACAAATGAAAATTCTGAAATTATTTTCTATACATTTCTAGGAATTATCCTAGCTTTAATTCTTTTCATGATCCTTTACTGTATCGTAGATTTTTTCATTACAAGAAACAAGAAAAAACAATAATTTAAAATATTAATTAATTAAATTAATATTAGTTATTTAATTTATGTGACGGTCATACAAAAATTTTGTTATTGTATAAAAAATTGTATGATTTTTACAATCTTCACATTTACAAAATTTTTCCTGAAAAAAAGGAGTACTAAGAGAAAACAAATATCCTCTTAAATTAAAGAATTTTAAATTACTAATCCCGTCATTTAAATTAATTTTAAATGTATGATCAAACAAAGAATTTACTCCACAATTTAAATCTATATAACAAAGATTAATATTAAAAATTTCTACATAAAATTTAGAATTATTATCTTTATAAATTTGAATATCTAAAAAACAACTACTTAAATCCTTATATTGTTTTTTATTATTATATAGATATTGAATAAATTTATATTTTAAATATAAAAGTGAAATATTATGGTTATCCAAATGTTTAGATATTTTTATATTATTATCATTGGGTAATAATATAAAAATAAACCAAGAAACATTATTATATTTCAACTCCCTAAATATGTCTTTAAGATCAAATTTATACACAAAAAATCTACAAGGATTAAAATTTTCTATTAATTCAGAATATTTTTCATAAAAATTTTCATATCCACATTCATATTCTTTAATAAGCCATCTTTCTGAATTTGAGGGTATACGTTTATCATAAGCATAGTAATGTTTTCCGGATGTTGATGATCGTTTTATTTTTTTCACTTTTTCACCTTTAAGATTGGAAATTATATATTTAATATTTTCTTCTGTAAATTCAATATCGTCATATAAAGATTTATTATCCATAAAATTTTTCATCATTTTAATATAAACTTTATCAGATTCCTCTCCAATTAATGGTACCGGTGAAGGTACTGGTGAAGGTACCGGTGAAGGTTCTGGTGAAGACACTGAAGACACTGGTGAAGACACTGAAGATACTGGTGAAGGTACTGAAGACACTGGTGAAGGTACTGAAGAAGACACTGGTGAAGAAGTTATATTAAGTTTTCCTTTATTATTAATTTTTTTCAGGATTTTAATAGCATATAAATTTTTCAGTTTTGATTTTACAAAGATCTTTTTTTTGATATCATCCAATATTATAGAATATTCTTCAGGAAGAATATATAAAAATTCTTCTAATTTTGTAAAATCAATAATATTAGAGTCCAAAATAGTATTATCATAATTTTGACAAAAGCAGTCTTCACAATGGGTGTAATTATTTTCAATTATTTCTTTAAAAGAAATAATCGGAAGATTAGTTTTATTTTCATTATAATATTGTTTTAATAAAATAAAATTTAAATTTTTTTCGTTATAAGAAAATTTCTTATGAATATCTAAAATATATTTATAAATTAAAGGATTTTTTACTTTTATAATATCTTCTCCTAATCGTATTTTTAAAAATGGCCTATAGTTTATAGTTGTATTAATATTATTTTCTTCGATAAAATTTAATAAATTATTAATTATATATTCAATCACATATGAATAAATATTTGTAATTTTAGTATTTTTTTCCAAAAAATATGTATATTTTAAATTTTCATATTCATTTTTAACAAATGAAACAATTCCTCCACTGTAAGTATTTTTATAATGGTTAATAATATTATTGGATACGATATCTTTTAAGGGAATAATTTCTGTATTCTTTATTTTATAAGTTACATTATGATCATAGATTATATTATAAAGAATTGAAAATAGATATATATCTATTTTAAAAATAAAAATTTTTTTAGTAGGTATGTCTAAAAATTTTTTCTGTTCCCAAATCCATTTTTTAAAAATGTACATCGATTCATAGAATTTATCGGAAAATTCTTCACTAAAAACTTGGTTTACAATTTCTGATATACAATCAATGATTAAAAAATATTTTTGAATAAAGGGATCTGAATTAAAATTTTCTTTATCGATTTTCTTAAAATCATAAGTTCCTAATAAATATTTGACATAAGCAAAAGAATCAATTTTCCTCGAAATTATAAAATACAACAATGGAAATAATTTATAATTTCTATTGATTGATGGATTTTCAGAATTTTCAATGATGAATAAAGGGAATTTATATTGATTTTTTTCTGATTTTTTTTTAATTTTAACGCGCTTAAATTTGGGGTTTTGTATTGAATATACATTTAATAACAAAACATCAAATGTAGGTTTAATACTTACTAAAATATCAACAATATTTAAAATTTTATGATTAATATTTTCATAAATTTCGGTGTATTTAGAAAAGTCATTATCAAAAATTATATCATCTGGGATATCTTTTAATATTTTATCTACCACAGGTAATATTTCAATTAATACATGTGGATACCATATACATATGACATCTCTTATATAAGATTTTACAAAAGTTGTTCCATTACATATCAAATGTAATGAAATATGTTTAATTATATCTTCTTTATTTTTATCAAAGAAATACAATTTTTTACAATTGTGATAATTCATTCAACTTTATAAAAATATAAATAAAAAAATATTTTGATATCAATTTTAAAATATACACATAATAATAACTGCAAAAATTGTCTGTAAAATTACAATAATAAAATATTTTATTTGAAATTGGGAAACCATAACCATAAATATAGAAATTAAAATAATGACTATTAAAATAAAATATTTAAAAGCATATGAAGAAGAACTACCAAATGTAAATTCATAGGTCCATAAAACAGATAAAAACATTTCAATTATATAATAAATTATTACTAATCCTACATTTAAATTATCTATTAACATTATATATGAAAATAACATTATAGAAATCAATAAAAGATTCCATAAAATATAACATAATAAAGACCATATAGTATTATTTTTTTGAGATAAATAAAAATTTCCTATCAATGCAAAGAAAAAAGTCATACCTCCAAAAATCCATAGAGTTGTATATATGTATTGGTATATTGTGTCTTGAATATTAATCATTTTTATTTTTATATCATTTCTAATTCATAATCTAATATAATTTAATTAGATTATTTTTTATTCTGTTTATTATTAATAATTCAAAAATATGTCTCCTAATAAATCATGTAATCATAATTTTATTTTTCCAAGAAAGTCAAAATTATGTTCTGATTCTAAAATTATTATAAATAAAGAATTAGTTTTTAAAGTTAAGAGTTCAGGTGATTTAATAATAGATGGTAATTTAAAAATTATTGGAAAATTATCTATTGAAAATGGTGGTATTGATCCTCCAAATTTTATTCAATTTAATCCCCAAAGTAGTACATCCGGTAGTATTCCAAAATTATCTATATTTGTTTCTGATTCATCAAATGGTTTCACACAAGGAACTTTATGTTTCAAAGATATAAATGGTAATATTATTAAAATTACAGGTAGTGGCTCAGGAACAGGTCCAACTGGAAGTACAGGTATTCAGGGAAATACAGGTAATACTGGACCTACCGGACCTACTGGTGCTGGTGTTACAGGTCCAACCGGAAGTACAGGATCTACTGGAGATACAGGTGTAACAGGACCTACTGGACCCACTGGTGCTGGTGATACAGGCCCTACTGGAAGTACAGGTATTCAGGGAAATACAGGTAATACTGGGCCTACTGGACCTACGGGTTCTGGAGTAACAGGTCCAACTGGAAGTACAGGTCTTCAAGGAAATACAGGTAATACTGGACCTACCGGACCTACTGGTGCTGGTGTTACAGGACCTACTGGAAGTACAGGACTTCAAGGAAATACAGGTAATACTGGACCTACCGGACCTACTGGTGCTGGTGTTACAGGACCTACTGGAAGTACAGGACTTCAAGGAAATACAGGTAATACTGGACCTACCGGACACACTGGAGATCAAGGTGTAACAGGTCCAACTGGAAGTACAGGTATTCAGGGAAATACGGGTAATACTGGACCTACCGGACCCACTGGAGATCAAGGTGTTACAGGTCCAACTGGAAGTACAGGTCTTCAAGGAAATACTGGTGATACAGGCCCTACTGGACCTACAGGTTCTGGAGTAACAGGTCCAACTGGAAGTACAGGTCTTCAAGGAAATACTGGTGATACAGGCCCTACTGGACCTACAGGTTCTGGAGTAACAGGTCCAACTGGAAGTACAGGTATTCAGGGAAATACAGGTAATACTGGACCTACTGGACCTACAGGTTCTGGAGTAACAGGTCCAACTGGAAGTACAGGTATTCAGGGAAATACAGGTAATACTGGACCTACCGGACCCACTGGTGCTGGTGTAACAGGGCCAACTGGAAGTACAGGATCTACTGGAGATACAGGTGTAACAGGGCCAACTGGAAGTACAGGATCTACTGGAGATACAGGTCCAACTGGAAGTACAGGTATTCAGGGAAATACAGGTAATACTGGACCTACCGGACCCACTGGAGATCAAGGTGTTACAGGTCCAACTGGAAGTACAGGTCTTCAAGGAAATACTGGTGATACAGGCCCTACTGGACCTACAGGTTCTGGAGTAACAGGTCCAACTGGAAGTACAGGTCTTCAAGGAAATACTGGTGATACAGGCCCTACTGGACCTACAGGTTCTGGAGTAACAGGTCCAACTGGAAGTACAGGTATTCAGGGAAATACAGGTAATACTGGACCTACCGGACCCACTGGAGATCAAGGTGTTACAGGTCCAACTGGAAGTACAGGTATTCAGGGAAATACAGGTAATACTGGACCTACCGGACCTACAGGTTCTGGAGTAACAGGTCCAACTGGAAGTACAGGTATTCAGGGAAATACAGGTAATACTGGACCTACCGGACCCACTGGAGATCAAGGTGTTACAGGTCCAACTGGAAGTACAGGTCTTCAAGGAAATACTGGTAATACAGGCCCTACTGGACCCACTGGAGATCAAGGTGTTACAGGTCCAACTGGAAGTACAGGTCTTCAAGGAAATACTGGTAATACAGGCCCTACTGGACCCACTGGAGATCAAGGTGTAACAGGTCCAACTGGAAGTACAGGTCTTCAAGGAAATACTGGTAATACAGGCCCTACTGGACCCACTGGAGATCAAGGTGTAACAGGTCCAACTGGAAGTACAGGTATTCAGGGAAATACAGGTAATACTGGACCTACAGGAGCC
>Ga0208826_1000189_pt1 | contig 71185 bp, 67 predicted proteins | sample AD_UKC115_MetaG_FD_184451 | JGI IMG/M metagenome (GOLD analysis project Ga0208826, IMG submission 184451) | Active sludge microbial communities of municipal wastewater-treating anaerobic digesters from Hong Kong - AD_UKC115_MetaG (SPAdes)... | ecosystem: Engineered > Bioreactor > Anaerobic >... | reverse complement strand
TATTGTATGGGCCGCAACCCTTGATGATGGCTGAGGTCATGCCATTTACTCTGGCGCCTGTTCATTGACACCCTTGAACCTTAAAGATTCCACACAATGAATTTACACCATTGACAGAGACGCTAACGGAAAATACGCGAGATTCCACTTGTGCGCAAGAACTTTATCCACAATGATATAGTTTTTATCAAGCCATAAGACTGTAATATTGAAATTCATGAATAGCATATGAATCGATGTATTCATTCGTGATTCTCGTGATTCTGTCATGATGATTCCAAAGCCAGGATCAATAGATTTTTTGAACATTAGCCCCATCAATTTTTCATGAAAAGAATCGCAATACTTCGCATAAAATGAAATTGTCGGAGAATTGGCGTTAACTATTTTGACTATTTTCATAGGATACGTTATCATTGTTTAAAATTCGTCCTACATAGTTTACCACAAGGAAAAACAATGAAGATCACTACCTGGAATGTCAATGGTTATCGCGCGGTTCTAAAGAAAGAATTCAAAGAAAGTATACGCTTACTGGATCCTGACATTCTTTGTTTACAAGAAACAAAAGCCCGCATCGACCAACTTAACCCGGGCGAAGAACAACTCGAGGGTTATCAAGTAATATGGAATGCCGCAGAGCGTCCAGGATACAGCGGGGTGGCAACTTATATCCGAGATGGTTTAATTTTATCCGGCGAACCAGAATTGGCAATTGGCAAACCTGAGGCTGATAGTGAAGGTCGAACGATCAGGATCATGATTGGAGATCTAATTCTTTACAATATTTACTTTCCGAACGGGCAGCGTGGGATGGATCGAGTGGATTTTAAGCTCGATTTTTATCGTCAATTACTGGAAAATTGCAATCAACTTCACGCTCGTGGTGCCAATATCATCATCACTGGCGACTTTAACACGGCTCATAATGAAATAGATCTTGCTAATCCAAAGGAAAATAGTAAGATCTCAGGTTTTTTGCCTGAAGAACGAGTGTGGATTGACAGGTATCTGGCTAATGGATTTAAAGATGCCTACCGCGAACTCTATCCCGATAAAATCGAATACACCTGGTGGACTTATCGCTTTGCCGCCAGATCAAGGAACATCGGCTGGCGTTTGGATTATTTTCTGGTGTCTGATCAATTGATGCCGCGTGTACGCGATGTAGTAATCCATCATCAGATTATGGGCTCTGATCATTGCCCGGTGACACTTTTCATCGATTAATGACCAAGCAGGGTATAATCATCTATAGATTGCAATAATAACAAGGAGAGGCGCATGCCAAAGCAACGCATTCTAATTGTTGATGATCATGAAGTGGTTCGCCTTGGGCTTAAAGCTCTATTAGAACAACACCCGCACTTCGAGGTCATAGCAGAAGCTGCGAACGCCAAAGAAGCAATGGAACAGGTGGAAAGATTCTTGCCAGATGTCGTATTGATGGATATCCGCCTTCCAGGCACTTCAGGTATCGAAGCATGTGAAGAAATCACGACCAATTACCCAGAAATAAAAGTAATTATGCTTACTTCTTATGCTGAAGATGAAATGCTCTTTTCTGCGATCAGATCTGGTGCTTCTGGTTATGTGCTCAAACAAATCAGTGCTGATGGACTGATCTCAGCCATTGAGGCTGTTGGCCGCGGTGAAGCACTTCTTGACCCCGCCGTTACACAGCGGGTTTTTCAAGAAGTGAGAAGGGCGGTACGAGAAGAAGAAGCTTCGGCATTTGCTTCACTTTCACAGCAAGAAAAACATGTCCTTTTACTTGTATCTGAGGGAAGAACCAATCGAGAGATTGCGAAATCTTTGTTCCTGGGCGAGGGAACAGTAAGAAATTATGTGAGCAGTATATTATCCAAGTTGGGTGTGAGCAACAGGGCAGAAGCAGCCGCCTACGCTGTTGAACATAATCTTAAGGATTACCTCTAGTTCGTTTCGTTAGGAACCCGAAATCCATCCAGAAATTTTCTGAACTAAAAGAGGACCGAAGACAAAAATTCCGATAATCGCGCTCAGTATTGACGCAATTAACACTGCTGCAGCCGCGGTATCTTTTCCCGCTTTAACCACGCGATTTTCTCGAGGTTCTATTAAGTCGAAAAAACACTCCAGTGCTGTGTTAAATGCCTCCGAAACCCAGACCAGTCCAATTGCGAAAACGATTAAAACCCAATCCAACAGTGAACATCCAAGCCAAACTCCTGTCAGTATCACAATTACGGTCGCGGCTAGATGAATTCGAAAATTCCTCTGTGTCTTAAACATGAACAATAATCCCGCAAAAGCATTACCAAGAGACGCGTGAAAGCTGTCATTCTTTTTCAATTTGCTCGTCTCCAGAAAAGTGAGCCATTTTTATTCCAATTTCTTCCAGAATCTGATGCTGCAATGCCCACATCTGCATTTTTTGGTCTTCATCCTGGTGGTCGAAACCCAATAAATGCAAAACACCATGGATCGCCAGTAAGGATAGTTCGTTTATGACCGGGTGTCCAGCTTGCTCCGCCTGAATCCTGGCTGTTGGATACGAAATTGCGATATCCCCCAGATAAACTGTTGACGTACCAGGAATAATATACTCCTCAGAAAAAGAAAGCACATCTGTTGGACGGTCAATGTTACGATAAGTCTTATTCAGTTCATGAACAAATTCATCGCTGCCAATGGAAATCGTAAGTGCATACTTCTTGCCCTTGCTGACGATTTCCAGTGCCTTTTTGGCAGCCGTTTTTATCATGGATATTGCTTTGCGATCACAATCATTCACAAGAACCTGTACTTCGATCACTTTTCCTCTTCTTATCCTCTATGAAGATGAAGTTTCCGTTGAAGTGTTTTTTGTTTCGGGGTATTGGATACGAGCGTGATAAGTCGTTGACAGTGTATTGTAGAATGATTCTTGAATTTTCTTAAGGTCACGAAGTGATAAATTGGTGTTTTCTAGCAACCCTTCACCAACTACATAATCAAATACTTTCTTAATCAAAGTGCGTAATTGTTCTTCATTTTTCGGTAAATCTGATTTTGCACGCGCTTCGCATCCATCGGCAAGCATCAATATTCCCGTTTCCTTTGTTTGCGGTTTTGGGCCCGGGTAACGGAATAATTCAAGGTCTACCTTGCTAACATCTTTTCCTTGTTGTTCAACTGCGCGATTGTATTGATAGCGAGTGATTTGGCTGCCATGATGTTCACGAATAAAATCCTTCAAACGGGGAGGCAGTCTGTATTTATCAGCGAGGTCTAGACCATCTTGAACATGTTTGATAATCGTTTGAGCGGCAATGATAGGATCCATATCGTCATGGGTGTCGATATTTCCTGGAACTTGATTTTCAATAAAGAAATATGGGTTGGTTGATTTACCTGCATCGTGGTACATAGCCCCTACTCTGACTAATAGAGCATCAGCTCCGATTGCATCAGCAGCTTGTTCCGCCAAATTCGCCACCATCAATGAATGCTGGTAGGAACCTGGTGCTTGTTGCAGGATTTGTTTTAATAAAGGGTGATCTGATCTTGATAATTCAATTAAGAGCATTGGTGTGGGCAAACCCAAGAATTGGGCAAGAATTGTTTGTAATAACAATGCCAGACTTGCAGAAGCAAACCCATTCAGCACGGTGGCACCAAACAAGGTTAATATCCCAATTAAATCGGTGGTCATATCCAACAATCGATATGCTGAGATGACAAATATTCCTGAAATGGCAACAACAACACCAGCCCAGAGAAAATGAGAGAATTTCTTTCCCTTTCCCAGTGCCAGAGCGCTTAAAATACTTGTCACGATGTAAAAGAGGGTTAGTTCTACAGAGTTTGATACCCCATGTGTGACGAGAATACTGAGGACAAGAGAAAAAACAAGGCTGATCTCAAAATTAAACAATGTTGCGAGAATCAGTGCATACGCAGAGAGTGGGAAGAAATAAGGCATAATCGTCCGGTTAGGGATGATTACCTTTGCTGCATATAGAAAGATCAAAAAACCAAATGCAATGACCGTTAGATTTCGTAAATCTGTAAAAGAAGAGGAATTTTTCCGGCTTCGATAATACAAAATGATAAAGCCGGTGAGTGTAAGCGTAATCGCTATCGTAGCCAGAGTTTCTTGAAAATTCTGATTTGGCCGAATTAAATCAAAATGATTTAAGGCTTCCCATTGTTCAGCTGTAATGATTTGGCCCCTGAGAATGATTGCTTGATTTTCAGCGTAAGTCTTCGTTACCCCTTCAACAAGACTGGCTGCTTCTTCCTTTGCTTTTGCGGTTTCTGATTCTGAATACAGGCTGTTTGCAACAATCAAAGGTGACACTATAGCTTCAACAAGTTTTGCCTGATCGGATGGGAGGGAATAACTAATTAAACTTGGAATATTGTTTACGCTATCCAGAATTTGCGTCTCGCGGATTGTTTTCCGCATCGTTTGTTCAAGCACACTCTTACACTCTTCTTGTAACGCGTTCCATTGTCCATCTTGTAAAAGCAAAATTTCACTGGCTTCATCTTCTGTTAATGGGATGAAGGTTATCGAAGTAAGGTCTTTTATCTGCTGAACTTTGTCTGCAAGTATGTCATTTCTAACCGATGTAATGAAATTCAAGCTCTTTTGAAGAATATCCAGTTGAGTACGGTTGATGGATGGATCAGACGGCAAATAACGAGGGGCAACATTTGCCACCGCTTCTTCTCTGGCTTTTTCTGTCAAAACTTCGCTGACATAGGTGTCACTGTAGGGTGCAACGATATCCCTTGTTGCAACATCACCAACCGCGATGGGTAATGCACTTGGCCGAAGCGCAATCGGGAGGAGCAAGGCACCAAAGGTTAATATTACCGTAATGGTAAACAATGCTCCCCGATAAATTCTTCGGGAGCTTTTTCGTTCAAAAGCGCGGTTTAAATAATTTGCCACGTCTTTATGACAGTAGTTGCCGAACGATGGAACTAACCCGATCAGGAGCAGCCTGTCCCTTAACAAGGGGCAGAAGATTTTTCATCACTTTGCCCATATCACCAGGCGAAGAAGCAGAAATTTCAGCGATTACTTTTTTCGCGAGATTTCTGATGTCGTCATCAGACAATTGTGCAGGAAGCAGTTTTTCTAGAATGAATAATTCGTCTTCAGCTTTTTTTACCAGATCTTGACGATCAGTATCCTTAAGTTCAGAAATCGTCTCCTTGCGAATCTTTACTTCCTTTTGCAGGACAGACACAATGCCCTGATCGTCTAACGTTTTTTGTGCGTCAATTTCTGCCATTTTTATGGATGCTAATACCATGCGGACAGTATTCTTGGTGATTTCATCTTTAGTACGCATGGATTCATAAAGCATTTTTTCCAATTCTTCACGAATAGCCATATCAACCTCAATCCATTTTTTGAACGTAAACCAAATCTTCTAATCCTTTATAAATTTCTGGCCCTATTCCGGATATATATAATAATTCGTTGATATTTTCGAAATCTCCATAGGTTTCTCGAAAAGCAATTATCGCTTTTGCTTTTGTCTCTCCAATATTCGGCAAGGTCATCAAGTCTTCTAGAGTGGCACTATTCAGATCAATTTTACCTACATTTTCCTCAGAATTCACTTCCAACTGGGTAAATTCGTTCACCGGCGTGTAAACAAATTCGCTGTTGTCTGTGAAATTCATCGCTGCCAGCCGGCTGGCCTTTTGAATATGATGCACTGTCAAAATTAGAATTCCCGAAATCAGGATTCCAGACAGTAAACCGATTAGAAAGAATAGCCCCTTATCCTTCATTCTCTCCATTTTGTTCCAGAGCCAGCATTTTATTGAATGCGCAAATTGCCACTTCAAGCATATCTGGTGTAGGTTCGTTGGTTGTCAGTTTTTGAGTTTTCATATTAATAAAAGAAAGATACTTGAAAACGGGGTGACTCATATGGTTGGCTGCAAACTTCATATATTCATACGCAACCATGACCAAGACCGGAATCAAAATGAATCTGGTTAATAACCTCATCCATATGGATAATGGCCCTAAGAGTGAGAAGATGATGACCGAAAAGATCACCAGAATGACAACAAATCCAGTACCACACCTTGGGTGATAAAGCGAAAATGCTTTCACAGTATCTGGGGCAAGTTCAACGGATGATTCGAATGCATTGATCGTTTTGTGCTCAGCACCGTGGTATGAAAATACACGTTTAATTTCTGGCATTTTTCCGACGGCCCAGATATACCCAATTACCAGTATCAATCTGACCAATCCCTCAATCAAGTTCCCTATAAATGCTGTCAGGTTAAACCACTTTTCTAGTAAGGCTGCCAGACCGGCAGGAGCTAAGAAAAAGAGCGCAATTGCAATGGCAAACGAGATGAATAAGGAAATGAATAAACCTGGTCCCTCAATTTTTTCATCTTCGCCAGTTTGTAGATTTGCTGAAACTGTTAAATATTTGGTGCCTAATCCGAGTGCATCCCAAAGAATAACCAACCCTCTTAAAAAAGGTACTTTCACCATTTTCGAGGTATACAATCCCCCTAATTTTTCCGTCTGTACGATGATCTCTCCAGAGGGAGCACGCATTGCAGCCGCGAGGTACTTTGAACCCCGCATCAATACTCCTTCGATCAAAGCCTGTCCACCATAAGCTGGAAGTTTTAATGATTTATCGTTTTGATTCTCCAAGGTTAATCCCTTTTAGCGTTATAGAAGAAATGAATCAGAGATTGAACACCTTTATGCCATGTGGGCAAATCGAGTTTTTCATTTGGTGAATGAATTCTATCGTCAGGCAGGCCAAACCCAGTCAGCACAGAATCAATCCCCAGCACTTCCTGCATGTCTGCCACAACAGAAATACTTCCGCCTTCGCGTTTGTAAATGGGTTCAACACCCCATACTTCTTTCAGGGCTTTAACCATAGCCTTCGTTTCAGGCAAATTAATATCTGAAATACTGGGTGAACCATGACTGATGAGATCTAATTCCCAACGCACTGTTGAAGGGGCATTAGCTTTAAGGAAGGCTTCAAGTTGATCGCGCACTTCTTCCGGTTTCTGATCTGGTACTAATCTCGTCGATATCTTTGCCATTGCCTTGGAAGGAATGATTGTCTTCGAGCCTTCACCCGTAAAACCTGAAAGAAAACCATTGACTTCTAGAGTAGGCCGGGCACCGGTTAGTTCAACGGGGGTATAACCTTTCTCACCCCATAATTTACTTACACCCGTTTGTTCACAATAATATTCTTCATTTTGATGATGCCGGGCCAGTTCACTTCTCTCTTTGTCTGAAAGTGGTTTTACTCTATCATAAAAACCAGGAAGGGTAATTCTGCCATTTTCATCATGCATTTTACTGATTAGATCACAAAGTACCTGTGCCGGATTATGGATCACACCACCATATGTTCCCGAGTGTAAATCGCGTTCAGGACCATAAACACGAATTTCAAAGTAAGACAGCCCTCGAAGACCATAAACAATGGTTGGGGTATCTTTATCAATCATTCCTGCATCTGGATTAAGCGCGATATCCGATTTCAACAAGCTCTTATGATCTTCAAGGAACTTTTTGAAATTTATTGATCCGATTTCTTCTTCGCCTTCCAGTATGAATTTAATATTTACTGGAAATGGGGCCGTTTTCATGATCGATTCAATGGCAGCGATACTGGCAAATATTTGACCCTTCATGTCTGAAGCACCACGGGCAATTAATTTGTTATCCTTAATAATGGGTTCGAATGCCGGAGTATTCCATAACTCCACAGGATCTTCCGGCTGTACATCATAGTGCCCATAAATGAGTATCGTTGGCTGTTCTGCACCAGCGTGCAAATGCTCACCATAAACAATCGGGTGTTTTGCTGTAGGAATTACTTGAACGTTCTCTATGCCAATTGAAGTTAATTTCTGAGCGAGGTGTTGAGCGGCATGTAATACATCATCTTTGCGGAGGGGATCAGTAGATACGGAAGGAATTTTCACAAATTCGATTAATTGCGACACAAAATCTCGTTCATGAGATTCAAAGTAAGAAAGAGCTGCTGTTTGCATCATCTCAGGTTCTCCATTGTTTAGTTTGGGTAATTGTATCATTTTATACCCGCAACAAAAATATGAGCCAGTGTTTATGCTAAAATATTTTTACATGAACTAGGGAGCGGGAATGTTAATTACCAATTGTCGAATCATAACCTGGGAAAATCCGAATCGAGTTTTATCCGGTTGGGCGGTTCGGGTAGCAAATGATCTCATCTCAGAAGTCAGTCCTGAGCGAGAACTGATCCAAAAATACCCTGCCGAAGACCATCTTGATGCTCATGGCCAAATATTAATGCCAGGATTGATTTGCGCCCACACTCATTTTTATGGGGCTTTTTCAAGAGGTATGACACTTTATGGAGATGCTCCTGCTGATTTCCCTGCCATTTTAAGACAACTCTGGTGGCCACTTGATCAATCACTAACCAAGGAGGATATTTATTACTCCGCAATGGTCCTCCTGATTGATGCGATCAAACACGGAACAACCACTGTTTTTGATCACCATGCCTCGCCTCAATATATTATTGGATCTCTCGATATTATCGAAAAAGCCTTACTCGATACAGGCATTCGAGGAAACATCTGTTACGAGGTCACAGATCGAGGAGGCCTGGAAAAAGCAGAAGAGGGAATTGCTGAAAACAATCGCATGATCACAAAATTCGCAGGTCAACCAGCGGGAGCACTGGTAACTGCCAGTTTCGGTTTGCACGCCAGTTTAACTCTTTCTAATCAAACCCTGGAAAAATCATCCAAGAGCATTCCACCTGGCGCAGGGTTTCATATTCATGTGGCTGAACACCAATCAGACGAATATGATAGTATAAAAAAGTCACAATTGCGTGTAGTTGACCGACTGCATCAATATGGAATCACAGGAAATCATTCCATATTTGTTCACGGAGTCCATCTCGATCAAAAAGAAGCCCAAATCATCTCCGAAACGAAAACCTGGCTTACGCATCAACCTCGATCAAATATGAATAACGCGGTAGGAATGGGTGATGTGGAGGGTTACTTGCGCCTTGGGATTCCAGTTTGTATCGGAAATGATGGATTCTCATTCACCATGTGGGATGAATGGCGAACCTGTTATCTTGCCCATAAGTTATGGAAACGCGATCCTCGATCTATGCCAGGGGATAAAGTGATTCAGATGGGCGTATATAACAATGCCAGAATGGCAACCCATTTTTTCAAGGCAAACATCGGAGTCATCGCACCAGGGGCAAAAGCAGATTTAATCCTTGTCGATTATCAACCGATCACAGAATTGACTGAAGGCAATCTCCCGTGGCATATCCTTTTTGGTTTCAGGGATTCAATGGTGACCATGACCATGGTAAACGGAAAGATTCTTATGGAGGACCGGCAATTATTATTGAATGAAGAAAAGTTCTCTACAGAAGCTGCACGCCTTTCTAAAGAGGTCTGGAAGAGATACACTAAACAATTCTAGTGGAAAAGAGGGCCAAGATGAGTTATCGAGTCGCCATTATTGGTGGAACAGGCAAAGAAGGCAAAGGTTTGGCCTACCGATGGGCATTGGCCGGGCATGAAGTCGTGATCGGATCACGCCAAATTGAAAAAGCACAATTAGTGGCTGACGAAGTAAATGAATTGCTCGGAGGAAAGAAGCCTTCTGTTGTTGGCTTAGAAAACCTGCAGGCAGCAGACTGGTGCGAAATCGTCACATTGACGGTGCCTTATTCAGCCCACGTGTCTATGCTTGAAAACCTGAAAGACGTCGTCAAAGGGAAAATTTTTATTGACGTTACTGTTCCAATAGTTCCACCTAAAGTTACCACCGTGCAAATGCCAGAAGCCGGGAGTGCTGGTAAAGAAGCTCAAAATATTCTTGGACCCGATACTCGAGTGGTTTGTGCTTTTCAAAATATCTCTTATGAGCGGCTGTTAAAGGGCGGAGATATTGATTGCGACGTGCTGGTATGTGGTACCACAAAAGAAGCAAGAGGAATTGTCTTACAACTAGTTGAAGACGCAGGTATGACAGGTTGGGATGCGGGTGTTTTAGATAATTCGATGGTAGTTGAAGGGTTAACTTCCTTACTCCTTCACATCAATAGAACCTACGGAAGTAAAGAAGCCGGAATCATCATTACAGGTGTACCAAGAGAAAGAAAAGTTGAATAATTTACATCAATTAACTTTTACTGCGATTAATCAAATTCCGATCATCAAATCTGGTGATGATCTGGCACAAATCATTTACACCAAATGTCAAGATCAACACATACATGTAGAAGATGGTGATCTTTTTGTGCTTGCCCAGAAAATTGTCTCAAAAGCAGAAGGCCGGCTTGTGGATCTACGAAGCGTAACGCCAGGAAGAAAGGCAAAAATAATCGCTAAAAAAACTCTAAAAGATCCCAGATTGATTGAATTGATTTTAAAAGAAAGTAAGCGAATATTGAGAATTCGCAAAGGTTTGATCATCGTTGAACATAAAAATGGTTTTGTATGTGCCAATGCAGGGATTGATCACTCAAATTCAATAGACGGTCTCGATGCTGAACATTACGTCTTATTACTACCGGAGAACCCTGATTTTTCGGCGAAACTCATTCGAGAAAAACTAGAGCAATTATTCCATATCAAGACAGGCGTGTTGATCATTGATTCTCACGGTCGCGCCTGGCGCAATGGAACAGTTGGAACCGCCATTGGCATTTCTGGTTTACCCGGTTTAGTGGATCTTCGCGGGCAAAGTGACCTTTTTGGTTATAAATTGAAAGCTACGCTGATTGGAGCGGCTGATGAATTAGCAGCAGGCGCATCCTTGTTGATGGGACAGGCTAATGAATCACTGCCTTGTATTCTTGTCAGGGGATTCCCATATCCGTTAAGAGAATCTTCCCTGAGCGAATTAATCCGAAAAAAAGAATTGGATCTTTTCAGATAAACTTTTTCAGGAAGATTTTTATGAAAGTTGTTGCGTTAGCAGGTGGAGTGGGTGGTGCCAAACTGGTAAATGGTCTATCTAAAATTTTACCTACTGGCAATTTATCAGTCATTGTTAATACCGGTGATGATTTTCGTTACTCAGGTCTTTATATTTGCCCAGATATCGATACCATAACCTATACCTTAGCCGGTCTCAACAATCCAATCACCGGATGGGGACGTAAAGATGACACCTGGAAAGTCAACGAAGAACGTGAAACCTGGGGGTATCCATCTTGGTTTCATCTGGGTGATAAAGATCTGGCCTTGCACATGGAGCGAACACGTTTGATGGAGGAAGGATATACACTTACTGAGATCACTCGTTATTTTTCCAACAACTTTCATATTTCTCACACCATACTGCCAATGACTGATTCATTTGTCAGAACGATGATCAATACCAGAGAGTTTGGAAAACTGGCATTTCAAGAATATTTTGTAAAGCATAAGTTTCAGCCACAATTAGTTTCTATAGAACTGGATGGTATTTTAAATGCCAGTATTACAAATGAAGTTGTAAATGAGCTGCAATCTTGCGACCTGGTCATAATTTGTCCATCTAATCCATTTGTCAGCATTTACCCTATCATATCTATCCCTGGTATGCAGAGGTTATTGATAGACAAAACCATCGTCGCAGTCAGTCCGATTATCGGTGGAAAAGCCGTGAAAGGTCCAGCAGCAAAAATGTTCAATGAATTGGGAATGCCCCCATCAAGCTACAATGTTGCAAAATTCTATCGTGGACTTATTCAGGGGTTTATTTTAGACACTGCTGATGAGACAGATGTTCATCTAATTGACCAGTGGGGTATAATTTCAATGGTCACTGATACATTAATGACTGATCTTGACTCGCAAACCAGATTGGCGAAACAAGTGATCGATTTTGGCAGCACATTAGCAAAAGGAAATCAGGCATGACGCTTTGGGCGATCGTACCGGTAAAACCGCTCAGAAGAGGAAAATCAAGACTTTCATCTGTATTATCACAAGATGAACGCACTGCGCTGAATCAAAGTCTGTTGATCAATTCCTTAAAAACGCTTTCCTCAGTTGATGCCATTGATACGATTCTCGTCGTAAGTAGAGATCCTGCAGCATTAACAATTGCCAGGGATTATGGTGCCCGTACAGTCCTGGAAGACGGAAGTCCTGAACTGAATACAGCGTTGCGCAGGGCAGCATTAGTCGCTAAAACCTATTTGGCCAACGAAATCATGGTCATTCCAGCTGACCTTCCTTTGCTGAAAAAAACAGATATTGAATTTATCCTTTCGTTTGCGGGTAAACCACCCGAAATTATCATTGCTCCTGACCGCAGGCGGGATGGCACCAATGCTTTGTATATCAATCCTGCGGGGTTGATCCAATTTAGCTACGGACCCGGTTCTTTCAACCGGCATCTTGAACTCGCAGAAAAGGTTCACGCCCGAGTCGAAGTTATCGACATTCCATCATTAGGATTGGATCTTGATATTCCAGAAGATCTTGAATTATTGAAAACCTTGAACGAAACAAGAGGATAAAAGGAGCCAAAACATGACACAGCGCATGGCATTATATCTTCAAGATGCACACGATCTGCGTGACGGACTTGAATACGTAAAATATGCTGAAAAACGCGGTTTTGAAGCGGTATGGCAGGCCGAAAGCCGGCTGGTTCGTGATGCTATCGTTCCTATGGCAGCATACGCTGCAGTCACTAACACGCTTAAGATTGGATCAGGCGTGATCAACAATTGGACGCGTAACATTGGACTGTTGGCATCAACGTTTCTTACCCTCGATGATCTTGCACCGAATCGTATCATCTGCGGAATTGGCGCCTGGTGGGATCCATTGGCACGTAATGTAGGAATCGACCGCAAGAAACCCTTAACTGCAATGAAAGAAACGATTACCGTGTTGAAACGGCTTTTGAATATGGAAAGGGTTACATTCGACGGTGAATTCGTTCATGTTAATGGGATCGAATTGGATGTGGTACATGGCAGGAAAGAACCCAGAAATGTTCCTATTTATATCGGTGCTACCGGCGATAATATGATGGAAATGACCGGAGAGATTGCTGAAGGAGTGGTACTAAATTATTGTGTTCCTCCTGAATACAATCACAGGGCAATGGAACTATTATTAAACGGGGCTAAAAAAGCAGGTAAGACGTTGGATGACATCGATCGACCGCAATTGATCGTATGCTCTGTAGATGAAGATCATGACAAAGCAATTGATACCACCCGTGAACTTCTTACCCAGTATTTAGCACAACAACCGCATATCGCGAAAGCATCAGGGGTTTCACAGGATATTGTTGCCAAAATTCAGTCGATTCTTGGATGGCCGGCAACACATGAGCAAATTGCACAGGCTAAACACCTTGTTCCCGAAGAACTCATTATGCGGATCACTGCATCAGGCACGCCTTCTGAAGCAAAAGCTAAAGTGGCAGAATATTGCAAAAATGGTTGCACTTGTCCGATTCTGTACCCTGTAGGCGGCGATGTAAAGTTATTGATCGATACATTTGCACAGCAGTAAACTGTCAAGACAATTATTTTGAACGTTTGAAAGGTAATGAAATGATCACGGGTTACTATCGACCAAAAACTCTTGACGAAGCCCTTAAACTTCTAGAAACCCCAAACAACATCCCAATCGGAGGTGGCACCACTTTTATGCACATCAAACGGGATGTATCGGTTGTTGATCTCCAAAACCTTTCACTAAACATCATCCGTGAAGGGGATGCGACAATACAGATCGGTTCTACCACGACGCTCGAGACAATGCTGAAATATTTCGATCCATATAAAAGCATTAAAGAAGCGATAAAAATCGAAGCTTCCAGGAATCAACGTGAACAGGTAACCCTTGCGGGTCTGGTCTGTGCCTCTGGTGGAAGATCAGCATTGTTAACTCTTTTACTGGCGATTAATCCGGTCATGGTATGGCAGCCAGGGAACATTGAGATTCCTTTAGGAGAATACCTTGCGCAAAGGAATTATTGGAAAAAAGGTGTTCTCATCACAGATTTTATTTTCGATAAAAAAATAATATTTGGGTTCGAATCGATCGGCAGAAGTCCATACGATGTTCCAATTCTTTGTATAGCCGCTGCCAAATGGTCATCGAACCGCCTTCGCGTCACAGCGGGTGGTTTCGGCGACCTTCCAACAATTGTCATGGATGGAAATATCAATGACAACCTGGAACTTGCGATTGAGAATGCCCTCCTTGCAGCTTCAGACGAATGGGCTTCTGCAGAATATCGTATCGCCGCAGGTAAGAAGATCGTTAGCAGAATCAAGAATGAGTTCGAGTAGTCTCTTTGGATAATAAAGATATGATCATAAAACTTGAAATCAATCACATTAAGTCAAGTTTCGAAATTGCTCCTGGTGACAGCCTCTTAAAGGTTCTAAGGAGTAATGGTTATTTTGGGGCAAAATTTGGTGGCTGTAAATCTGGTGAGTGTGGAGCCTGTACAATATTGTTGGATGGGAAGCCTGTTAATTCCTGTTCAATTCTGGCAGCGATGGCCGAAGGACATTCCATTGAAACGATCGAAGGAATTGGAGAGCATCCAGAACAGGGATGGAAAAAGACACGCGGAATTTCCAATTTACAACAGGAATTTGTTAAATCTGGCGCCATTCAGTGCGGTTACTGCACTCCAGCGATGATACTGGCAGCCAAGTCACTGCTCGATCAAGAAAAGCAGCCTTCTGAAGAACAGATTAGAGACTCGATTTCAGGGGTATTATGCCGGTGCACTGGATACTTAAAACCGGTACAGGCCATCGAAGCCGCATCAGGTGCTACAGGAATTCATTATAAACCAGAAATCTATTCCAACGTTGAGGGTAAATCATTTGAACGCATCGGTAAAGAAGATCCAAAAGTTGATGCCCTCAAACTTGTTCAAGGAAAGGCTGCCTTCACTGATGATTTTGAAATGCGCGAAATGCTTTATGCGAAAGTACTTCACAGCCCGATAGCGCATGGATGGATCAAGAATATTGATGTTGAAGAGGCGAAAAAACTTCCGGGCGTCAGAGCTGTATTAACCTATAAAGATCTGCCGCGTGTGGCATATTCCTCGGCCGGGCAATCAGACCCCATTCCCGGCCCGCTGGATATGTTCTCTCTTGATCAAAAAGTACGGTTTGTCGGCGACCGGGTAGCTTTCGTGGCTGCCGATACCGAAGAAATTGCTGAACAGGCTTTGAAATTGATCAAAGTTGAATATGAAGTACTCCCAGCACTTTTTGATTCCGAAAAAGCCATGCAGCCTGGAGCACCAATCCTGCATGATGAGCCTGATTATGTGAATTTTGGAGACTCTGATCCAAAAAAGAATCTGGCAGCTGCGATCCGCATCGACATTGGCGATGTTGATAAGGGTTTCATGGAAGCCGATGAAATCTTCGAAAATGTCTTCGAAGTACCAAAGGTGCAACAATGCCATATCGAGCCGCATGTGGCATTGAGCTACTGGGATGAAAACGATCGTATGGTCATTCGCACCAGCACCCAGGTTCCCTTTCACGCCCGCAGAATACTCGCCCCCGTACTTGGATTACCGGTTAAGCGCATTCGGGTGATCAAACCACGAATCGGGGGTGGTTTTGGTGGAAAACAGGAAGTATTGATCGAAGATGTCGTTGCACATTTGACAATAGCCACAGGCAAACCTGTGCGCTATGAATACACGCGTGAAGAAGAATTCATCGCAGCCCGCTCAAGGCATCCAATGAAAATATGGATGAAAACAGGTGTTAAGAAAGATGGAACGATTACTGCCAATGAAATGAAAGCGCTAACCGATACCGGCGCTTATGGTTGCCATGCGTTGACCGTGACCGGCAATACAGGCCATAAAGCCATGGCTCTGTATGTTGGTGACGGAAAATACCGAAAATCGCCCAATATTCGATTTCACGCTGATATTGTATATACCAACCATCCTCCTGCTGGGGCATATCGCGGTTACGGGGTTCCTCAGGGCTACTGGGCAGTCGAACGACAGATGGAAATCATTGCCAACAAACTCCATCTGGATCCAATCGAATTCAGGTTAAAAAATGCTTTACGTCCTGGTGAATTGCATCCTTTCAGTACAGCGTGGAGTGAAGGGCGCGAACCTAGGCCTGAAACCGTGCATTTAATTGAGCTGGAAAAATGCGTGGAACATGGTCGCAAGGCGATCAATTGGGATCAAAAGTTTGGCAATCCAACCTGGCACAAAGTTCCAGGAAAGCCTCACTTGCGAAAGGGGATTGGCATTGCCCTCGTCATGCAAGGTACAGCCATTCCATACCTTGACATGGGGGGAGCCAGTATCAAACTGAATGATGACGGTTCCTTCAACTTGCTGATTGGAGCAACCGACCTTGGTACAGGTTCAGATACAGTGCTTGGCCAAATGGCAGCCGAGATTCTCGGTGTTCCGCTTGAAGATATCATCGTTTATTCTTCAGACACCGACTTTACACCTTTTGACAAAGGTGCATACGCTTCGAGCACCACTTACATCTCGGGTGGGGCAGTGACCAAAGCCGCTAAAATGGCCGCAGAACGTATCAAAATCAGGGCAGCTGAAATGCTCTCTACTGATAAGTTAAAGGTCACTCCAGACGATATCACCCTGAAACATAGCAAAGCATACGCAAAAGATGGAAGAAGTGTCACATTGCAAGAAATCGCTCTCTCTACACTGCATCACCGCGACCAGGAACAAATTATGGGCATCGGCTCTTTTATGTCGCCTGCTTCTCCACCACCTTTTGCGGCCCAGTTCGCCGAAATCACCCTCGATATTGAGACAGGAAAACTTGTAGTGGATAAGCTGGTTATGGCAGTCGATGCTGGCGTGGTAGTGAATCCACTGACAGCTTCTGGGCAGATCGAGGGCGGTATGATTCAGGCATTGGGATATGCCGTTTGTGAAGAGATGAAATACAACGACAAAGGTGAGGCAAGGGAGAAAGATCTCAAAGACTATCACATCTTCAGATCTGATGAGGTTCCTCAACTCGAGACAATTTTTGTCGAGTCTTTCGAGCCCTCACATCCTTTTGGAATCAAAGCAGTAGCAGAGATTCCGATGGATGGCGTGGCTCCAGCGGTTGCAAATGCCATAGCTGATGCCTGTGGTGCACAACTCTACCAAAATCCAGCAACACCGGAACGCATTTGGAGAGCATTGAACAAAATCAGTGAGATGAAATAATATGACGAATTCTCCAACTTACGTAATCGGTCACGTTAATCCAGATACCGATTCCATCGCAGCAGCCATGGGATACGCGTGGCTGCTACATGAACGGGATGGGATTGAAACAATTGCTGCTCGAGCCGGAGCGGTCAATCAACAAACTTCCTGGGTGTTGAAGTTACTTGGTTTAGAAGCCCCGGTACTGATTACCGATGCATCTCCTCGATTTTCTTCGGTAGTCAGACGGCTTGATACCAATACACCAGGGGTACCTTTGCGTGTAGCATGGACACTGGCTAACCGTACAGGTGGAATCGCACCCGTTATCAACGAAGATGGAACACCTTATGGCTTAATCACCGGCCGAAGCCTGTTTAATTACATGGGGAAATTGGTCGGTACCAATCTTAAATCACAGGATGTTCACCTGAATAAAATCCTGGAATTGCCTTGTAAAGAAGCAGCCGACACCGAGGTTTCAAAATACAACGTTAACACCAAAATCCGCGATGTGATCAATCGCATTTTGCGAGAAGAAGGTGATGAGGTCTGGGTGGTTGATGAATTTGGGCGGTATGTTGGGATATGCCGTCAACGAGACCTGTTGAATCCTCCCCGGTTGAAGATCATTTTGGTCGACCACAATGAACCAGCCCAGGCAGTTGCATCATTAGAAGAAGCTCAATTGGTTGAAATTCTTGATCACCACAGGTTAGGAAATCCATCGACGCATTTACCCATTCGTATGACCGTTGATATTGTTGGCAGTACAAGCACACTGGTATCTGAGCGAATTGAAGAATCAGGATTAAGCGCCCCGCCGAGCCTTGCGGGGATGATGTTGGCAGGTCTATTATCAGATACTTTAATCCTCACTTCACCAACAACCACTTTTCGAGATAAAAGTGCGGCTGAACGCCTTGCGCGGTGGGCATTTATTCCAGGAAGCCCGCTTGAAAAAGACACGATTCGTTCTTACGGCGAAAACATCCTTAAAGCCAGTGCTGGATTGGGCAACCGCTCACCACAAGAAGTTGTCGCAAGCGATATGAAGGTCTACTCAGCCGGTGGTAAAGATTTTGCCATAGCCCAGACGGAAGTCAGCGATCTGCACGAAGTATCTAAGCTTGCTGATTCATTAATGGTTGCGCTTGATAACCTTCGAAAATCAAGGAACTATTCCTTTACGATGCTAATGGTAACCGACGTCGTCCGTGGATCGAGCCGGATATTGATCTCAAATCCACCCGCCGAGTTGGAAGACCTACCTTACATTCCGCAGCCAGATAATACACTCCTAGCAGAAGGAGTGGTTTCCAGAAAGAAACAGCTCTTGCCGGTCGTTCTGGGTCTTCTCGAGGACTAGATGTCAATCATTCAAGAGATCGCCGAGTGTGAGAGAAATGGCATACCGGTTGCCCTCTGCAGTATCGTCTCAGCCAGTGGATCCACACCCCGGCATGCTGGTAGTAAAATGCTGGTTTTTCCAGACGGACATATCTCAGGTACGATAGGTGGTGGTGAACTCGAACAGGTCATCATTCATCATGCTCTCCAGAGTCTTGAGGATGGAATCACTCGATTAATCCCGTATGAGTATGTGGTTAATAATGAATCAGACGAGAAAATCACGAGCGGGAGTGTAGAAGTATTTATTGACCCTATTCAACCCAAAATAACACTGGTGGTTGTGGGCGGCGGCCATATTGGGCAAAAAGTTGTTTCTCTGGCACATTGGCTGGGCTACCGAGTCATTCTAAGCGATGAGAGGGAAGTTTTCTGCGATCCTAATAAGATCCCGGGGGCTGATGCCTATTTCTGTTGCAAAATGGCAGATCTCCCGGCGAAAATCAGTGTGAATCATCGAACCTGCTTCGTCCTCAGCACTCAGAACGCTGATATTGACATTGAAGGACTTCCTTCTATCCTGGCAACGACTGCACCTTACATCGGCGTTATCGGTTCGAGAAGGCGATGGGAAGCAACAAAAAAAGGGCTGATCGAAAAAGGGGTCGACCCTGAGCAATTATCACGAGTTCGTTCGCCAATAGGTTTAGATATTCACGCTGAAACCCCGCAGGAGATCGCCGTCAGCATTTTGTCTGAGATCATTATGCTGACCAATACCACTCATAATAATAATCGATAAAATTTGTTAAACGACGGGTGCAGATTATGTGGAATCAATACTTTATCGCCTCCAACCTACAAGAAGCAGTTAGTCTCCTGGCAAAATATAAGGATCAGGCCAAGATCATCGCAGGCGGCACTGATCTGATATTAGAAATTGAACGCGGTGGGCACACCGAGATAAATACCCTAATAGACATCTCGCGTATTGCCGGTTTGGATGAAATTTATTATGAAAATGATTCTATTCACATAGGAGCTCTGGTCACTCACAACCAGGCAGCAAGTTCTGCGATCATTCAGCAGTATGCTGGCTGTCTGGCTGAAGCCTGTTATCAGGTTGGCTCTCCACAAATCCGCAATCGTGCAACAATCGCAGGAAATCTTTTAACCGCCTCGCCGGCAAATGACACCATTACACCTTTGGTTGCACTCGATGCCGATCTTGTTTTAATCTCACCTGTTGGTGAAAGGAAAATAAAAGTAGCCGATTTTTATACCGGGGTTAGAAAAACACTCCTGCAAAAGAACGAAATATTGAAGGAAATCATTATCAAAACTCAGAAGAATGCAAAATCTTCCTTCTATAAATTCGCTCTTCGTAATGCGCAAGCCATATCGGTGGTTAATGCTGCGGTTCTTGTTACTCTGAATGGTGAGGTGATTGAATCTGCATCTGTTGCCCTGGGAGCTGTAGCACCCACAATCGTCAGGATTCTGAATATCGAGAAAGCAGTCGTCGGAAAAAAGATTTCTGACCTTACATTGATTAATTTTTCAAATCTTATGGATGGTATTTCTCCCATTTCTGACATACGATCATCTGCAAACTATCGTGAGGAAATGTCGAGTCTGCTGGTCAAACGATGTTTTGAGAATATCCATAAGAGTATTCTAGGGCAGCGCTCTATGCCAGAAAATCCAATTACATTAGACGGAAGGCGCGGGCCAAAAGATGTTGTTGAAATCCACGAATCGACGTTGATCGATGAAAACCATCCTATTGAAACCAATATTAATGGACAATCTTATACATTTTTCGGGGCTCATCGAAAGACTCTATTGCACCTGGTACGCGAAAATGCAGGTTTAGTCGGGTCTAAGGAAGGGTGTGATGAGGGTGAATGTGGTGCTTGTACCATGTATCTGGATGGAAAAGCAGTTATGTCCTGTCTGGTTCCAGCTCCGAGAGCACACCATGCAAGAATTCAAACCATCGAGGGCGTTTCTGACGGCTCAACATTGCACCCTGTTCAAAAAGCCTTTATTGAAGAAGGAGCGGTTCAATGTGGGTATTGTACGCCAGGATTTATCATGTCAGCTGTTAAACTACTGGAGGAGAAGCCTAACCCAAGCGAAAATGAAATAAAGGAAGCCATCACAGGCAACCTGTGCCGCTGTACGGGTTATTACAAGATCGTGAAGGCAATCGAGAAAGCCGCGCTTGAAGATAAGAGGTAGACATGTCAAAACATAAAATATACCGCACTGAAACTCCGCCTAAGCCAACAAAACTTCCCTTACATCCGATTTGGCGAGGAATAGGCTGCATTTTGGTCATCTTTATTCCGTTGCTTTCTTATCTTGTTTCAAATTCGTTGGTCAACAACCGACAGGATATTTCATGGTTGGTGATCCCTCAGGATCTTGTCTTTTCTCAATTCAAGGACTCCTTTATTGTTGTAAAACTTTTATATACGGGAATCCTCGTATTAGCGATTGGTGCCGTGCTGGCGCTGGTGACTTTTGTCCTGAATCGCCTTTTTGGTCCTTCAAGATATGGGCCCCACGATATCCCGCCAGAAAAAGTTAAGAAAATTGGCCGCTGAGGTAACCAGGGTAATCAATATGACAAATTTAGGCAAAAATATCAGTCGGGTTGACGCTTTATCAAAAGTTACAGGTCAGGCTTTGTATCCTGGTGATGTTTCATTTCCAAATCAACTTTACATGAAGGTTCTATTTGCCAATAGAGCTCATGCCATAATACGTTCTATCGATATTTCTAGAGCATCTTCAGCACCGGGCGTTGTCATGGTCTTAACAGCCGCTGATGTGCCCAATAACGAATATGGTCTTGGTGTTCCCGATCAACCCGTCCTGTGTGGTCCGGGATCAAATAAGGAGTATGCTGATCGAGTTAGATTTATTGGAGACCAGGTTGCTTTGGTTATCGCAGAAACCGAGGAAGCTGCCAATCAAGCTCGTAAGTTGATTAGCGTTGATTATGAAGATTTGCCTGTCATCTCCGATCCATTTTCAGCCATGCGAGAGGACGCGCTACTCGTTCATCCTGAGCGAGATTCCAATATTTTTACGAAATACCGGGTCCGCAAAGGCGATACCCAAAAGGCATTTTCTGAAGCCGATGTGGTGATCGAAAGCGAATACACAACCCCCGTTCAGGAACATGCTTACCTGCAACCCGAAGCAGGCATTGGATATATTGATGACGAAGGACGTGTTACCGTAATTGTTGGCGGTCAGTGGATCCATGAGGACCAAGAACAGATCGCTCATTCCTTGAATCTGGATAAAGAACAGGTGAGAGTGATCTATCCCGCTATCGGGGGAGCCTTTGGCGGTCGGGAAGATATGTCAGTGCAGATCATTCTTGGATTAGCCGCATTAAAACTTAAGGAAAAGGGCATTTTGCGGCCAGTCAAGATCGTCTGGTCTAGAGAAGAATCCATTATCGGCCATCACAAACGGCACGCTTATTATTTCAAAACCAGGTGGGCTGCAACGAAGGATGGGATTCTCACAGCAGCAGAGGTTGATATTGTTGCTGATGGCGGCGCCTACGTTTACACATCTCCAAAAGTGCTGGGAAATGCAGTCCTGATGTGCACTGGCCCATACAACATTCCAAATGTTTCCATTGATGCAAAAGCGGTCTATACCAACAACATTCCCGGTGGCGCTTTTAGAGGATTTGGAGGACCGCAGGGGGCATTTATTGCAGAATCTCAGATCAACAAACTGGCAGAAAAATTGAAAATTGACCCTGTTGAATTTCGGTTAAAAAACCTGCTTAAAGAAGGTGAGCCATTGTCGGTCGGAACTCCACTCCCGGAGGGAATTTCCATCGATAAGGTAGTGGAGGAGTGTGCTTTGCGCAGCGGTTGGCGCTCAAATAAAGATTACAAAAAACCGGAACTCCCACAGGAATCCTCGATCAAGCGCGGCATTGGTTTTGCCTGTTCGTTTAAAAATATTGGATTTTCTTTTGGTGCACCTGAAAATAGCTGGGCAATTATCGAATTACATGGAGAGGCAGAAATTGAGAAAGTGATTCTGCGTCACGCTGGTGCAGAAGTAGGGCAGGGAGCACATACCGTTTTTAAACAGATGGCCGCTGAAGCGGTTGGCGTGCCTCTCGATATGGTTGAATTGAAACTCTCAGATACCGCATTTACGAAAAACTCGGGCAGTGTCAGCGCTTCACGAATGACTTTTATGGCAGGAAACGCCATTAAAGGTGCGGCTCAGCTGGCTCTTGAGAAATGGAAGAATGAGGAACGACCTGCTGTTGCCGAATTTCAATACTGGCCTCCAAAAACATCTCCGTTTGACCCTGAGACGGGTTATTGTCGACCGAACTTTGCCTATGGTTACGTTGCGCAGTCAGTGGAATGCGAGGTGGATACTGAAACAGGCAAGATAAAGATCACCCGCGTGGTGTGCGCGGATGATGTAGGAAGAGCGGTTAATCCGCAACTCATCGAAGGCCAGGTGGAAGGAGCTATTGTTCAGGCTTCTGGTTATGCAATTACCGAAAATTTCATTCAAAAAGATGGCTTTGTTTTAACAGACAGACTTTCCACCTATTTGATCCCGACAGTTTTAGATATACCTGATCAAGTTGAGACAGTCATTTTGGAATATTCTGACAAAATAGGACCCTGGGGGATCAAAGGGATGGGTGAAATGCCATATCTTCCTTTTGCTCCAGCGGTCACAGCTGCAGTTCATGACGCGACTGGCATCTGGTTCAACGATTTTCCGCTTACTTCTGAGAAGGTGTATACTGCTCTAAAGCGTCAACAGAGATAAGGCCAAAATATTCAAAATAATGGGGCGAGTTATAAAAACAACTCGCCCTGTTATGTATTAGAAGACCCACTAGTAACTCATTCTTCTTCATCGGGTAGTTCGAGTTTACCTGACTTCATATCTTCGATAATGGCTTTGGCTTCGAGAATTTTATCTTTAGGTACACATACCTCAACTTCACCCAGCGGTCCAACCGTTAAACCATAAGCAATTCCAGCAGATTCCTGATTGGTATATGCAGAAATCCCAAAAGATTCTAATAAGATCTTCACGGATTCAGCTTCCAGCATTCCATTCGCGACATACACAACTTCTTCTCTTCGTTGACGATTGAATAAATTAAACATTTTGCTCTCTCTCTTTCAATTTTAACCGTTTCTGCCGCTTTTCTAAATCTGCTCGCATTTTTTGTAAACTCCAACCAGGTGTTATTTTTTCAACAATCATTCTTGCTTTTTCGGTCCAAAAAATTGCTGAACAAATATCCTTTAACTGATGTTCGTAATACATTGCCAATTCGATACAGGCTTCATAACTTCCAGCGTTTGCCGCCTCAATCCAATATTGTACTGCACGTTGAGATTGATGATGATTCTTATAAATTCGAGCCAGCTGATTATTGGCAACAATTTTCTCATCATCCAGTAATGATTGTTCGAGGCACTTTAAAAATACATTTTTTGCTATTTCGATGGAATTTAATTCAAGAAAAATTTTTCCTACACTGAGCAGATCATTCACTTCAAATTCATCAAGTTCCGAATTCTTTTCAAGAAGATTCGATATATGAATGAAAAGCGCGGCGAGTGACACCACGTCTTGAGCATTGTGATAGACCACACTACTCAATTTCTCTGCATCTCCAGTGCGCAAATATTCAAAATAAATCTCTGGTATCATCCAACCGGGTACCTCTTCATCGGTGCGTTCAGTTTTGAGTATCTCCGCTTCCAGCTCTTTCAATGAACAAGAGGGCAGGTGACCTCGCCATAATTTTCGAGAAAGATGAAGAACATCAATGTGGGGATTATTTCGAACATTGCCAGGAAGGCGGTTTACAATTAATCTGTTTTGCAGCAATGGAATATCGAAAGACTTCCCATTGAAAGTAACGAATACTGAATCTGGGAATATCATATTTGTGAAATGCAGCAGCATCGACTCTTCTTCAGCTGGATTTCTAATAATAAATTGTTGAAGGGTAAATCCCAGATCTGAAAATGACCCAACGCCGATCAAAAATGCGAATGAGCCGCTGCCACCAGACAATCCCGAAGTCTCAGTATCCAGGAAAAGCAATGAATTCAACGGAACCCCTGATTGTTGAATTTTAGCTGCTTGATTAATCCTTTCCGAAAAGAATGATTCGGTAAATACCACACTGCCATGTTGGTAACCATATGGAAAGAACTCTTTTCGCACCAGAAAAGAGCCTTGCGAGTTGGTAATAACTTCTGCTGATATGATCTCTTCAAGTGGTTTGAGACCGTTTTTTTGCGGAGGTTGAACGGTTGCGGCAGCTTTAAATCCGAGCGATTTTAGTCGATCACCTAATGACTCCATTTTTTATCCATTGAGCAGCATATCGATCAAAAAAGCGGTTTCCTGTTTCCCTCCAACAGCGTTTTCGAGAGTAGGTCCCACACAGGATGGACATCCATCATGGCATGAACAATTCATAACCACGTCTCGGGCTTTTGCTAATAGAGGTTTAAACTGTTTAAAGAGTTCTTCAGACAAACCAATGCCGGCGGGAACAGCGTCATAGAAAAGAATGACCGGTTTATTTTCTGCAAACTTGGCAGCAGGATCAACCATACTTCCCAGGTCATGAATATCACACATGACCAGTAGAGGCGAAAGGTTCTCTAATATATATTTTAGGCCAGAGATTGCACTTCTGACTCTGATCTGACTTTCGACGATTTTATGGCAATTTTGACACAGAGTCACCAGATTTCCCAGTGCATTGGCTTTTTCCGTTGACTCAAATTGTTTAAAGGGGACTTTATGATGGACGTGATGTTCAACAAGTCCCTCTTTAACACCGCAAACCTGACAGCAGTAACCATCTCTCTGCCTGACAATTTTTCTGATCTTTGGCCAATCAGCTCCATAATCGTTCTTGTCACTTAACCAGAAACCAGATTCTCTCATTCTTCCAACGCATTCGTCTTTCAAAACAATCCAGTATCCGACTGATCTGAGTGTGGTTTCAGGTAATTGGAGATCGGAATAATCCATCACTTCTCTTGTCTGCCACTTAACCCGCTTGAAACCTTTGACTGTTGAACGCACGTAGATCTCTCCCTGTGTTAAGTTATAGAATTTTGCTTCAACAGATTGGGTTTCGTTCAGAATTTCGATATCTACGGATGATACAGGCTCAGTAATATAATCGTCATTGCACGGTACCAGTTTTGCGACTTTCTTACTCAGATCAAGTGTTTCAACTCGATACGTTTCTCCGCTATGGATATAGATTGCCCCTGGGTGAACCATCCATAATCCACTGTTGTAATCGACTTCTCCAATGACCTGAGGTTGGCCTTCAGTTTCGCTCTGTAACAGGATGGATTCAGAAGCAGCACTCCGTAATGAAACATGCTGCGATGGATAATCATCAGAGACCCAGTAAAACCGATCCTTATTTTTATGCAAAATGCCAACATCAGCCAGATACTCTAAATACTCACTCAATAGACGAGGATCTAGATTCCCAAATCTTTCAGTTTTCTCAATGGGCAGTTCTGCCGCCGCACATTGAAGATGTTCTAGCAGGATCAATGGATTATCAGCATTAATTAAGGCTTTTTCAGGATTTCGTGAAAGCAGATATTCAGGATTCACAGCAAGGTACTGATCAAGAGGATTCATCGAAGCAATAAACACTGCTAATGATGGATTAAATTTTCTTCCAGCCCGCCCGGCACGTTGAATTAACCCCGAAATGGTACCTGGATACCCGGGAAGAAGCACAGCATCGACCCCACCAATATCCACACCCAGTTCAAGGGCATTTGTTGCCACTGCGGCCAAAATTTCTCCTGATTTCAATCCTTTCTCGATCTCCCTGCGTTCAGCTTTTAAATAACCACTTCGATATCCCCGCACCTGATTCGTAGGTGCGTTCGTTAAGTTTCGAATTTCTCGCAGCAGGATCTCGACAAACCGTCTTGTACGACAAAAGACCAATGTTTGAACCCGCTTATTCATCAAGAGACTCATGAATTTCTCAGAGGTTACTAACAATCCCTCGCGTATCCCTAATTCTTCATTTGTGAGAGGAGGGTTATAGATTAACAAATCGCGTTGCCCCTTTGGCGAGCCATCCTGGTCAATGATTTCTATTGGAAGACCTGTTAGATTCTCTCCCAGTTCTTTAGGATTTTCAATGGTCGCAGAGGTCATAATAAACTGAGGATTTGAACCATAAAAGCGCGCCACTCGTTGAAGCCTGCGAATTACGTTTGCAACATGAGATCCAAATACACCCCGATAGATATGGATTTCGTCAATCACAACAAACCGTAAATTCTTAAAAAATTTGTCCCAAATCGTATGATTGGGCAGGATGCCGACATTCAGCATATCTGGATTGGTAAAAATAATATTTGAGCACTCGCGAATCATCCTGCGGTCTTTTTGAGGGGTATCTCCATCATAAACAGCAGGTTTAATCCAAGTCTTTGCAGACGCAGGGATTAAATGGTTGATATTATCCAGTTGATCATTGGTTAAGGCTTTGGTTGGGAACAGCAGCAGGGCTGTGGTTTGGTGATCGGCCATCATCGAATTGATTAAGGGGACCTGGTAACAAAGACTTTTACCACTTGCTGTGCCGGTAGAAAGAACGATATTCCTGCCGAGTTTGAGCAAAGAAATCGATTGTTCCTGATGTGAATAAAGGTTGGAAATCCCAAGGTCTTTTAATTTTTGAATCACTTCCGGGTGGATATCAGTCGGAATTGGTACTGTTATCGGTTCCTTAGGAGGAACACTCTGCCAATAGACAACGTTTTTCCGAAAATCGGGATGATTTCTAAGTGATTCAAGTACACTTTGCAAGTTTGAAGAATCTTCATTCATTGTATTGGATTATACTATTTGAAACAACTTATTGATTCGCTTTCAAATTTACGATGAGGTTAATATGGCTCTGATCATCAATGTTATCGCTGGTGCCGTCATCGGTATCTTGATTAATTATCTGGCTGATGTGCTGCCAATCACACGCCGCTTTTCAAGGCCAATTTGCACGAACTGTGGAAAATTTTTTACAGCGAGAGACTATTTAATCTCCTTTCGGTGCTCCAATTGCCATCAAAAAACTGGTTTCAGAACGATTGTTGTATTGGTCGTCAGTATGGTGTTGTGTATACTCTTAAAATTCTTCCCATTTTCAAGACTGGACTTTTGGTCAACACTCCCAATTCTCTTATTTTTGGGTGTTATCATGGTAATCGACATCGAACATCGGGCCGTGCTGATTGAGACCAGTGTTGTTGGAATCATACTGTTCATGGTATATGGAATTGTTCTTCATGGAGTACCACAAACCATTATTGGCGGCGTTGCTGGATTCATCATCATGCTGGTGTTTTATTATCTTGGAATCCTTTTCAACCGCGTCGTAGGAAAAATTCGGCATGAAGAAATCGAGGAAGTGGCTCTTGGCTTCGGAGATGTCTATGTATGCGGGTTTTTGGGGTTATTAACGGGATGGCCTACGATTGTAGGGACTGTAATCTTAGGTATTTTGGCTAGCGGGATATTTTCACTGTTTTACATCCTGATCACCTCGCTTGCCAGACGGTATCATTCCTTTACGGCAATCCCTTATGCTCCATTCTTAATTCTTGGAGCAATTGCAACTTTCTACATCCGATTTAATTAAAAAATGGGTGGATTAATCCACCCATTTTTATCATTTGATCCTTCAATTGACTTTTGGCCCACATTTCATAATCTCAGAGCTTAGATTTTCGGCAAATACTTCCATCCGTTCCTGCATCTTCTTAATCAATGTGTTGGCAACCAATCGATAATTACTCTTATCATCCCAGGTATTGATTGGATCAAGGATCTGATCTGGAACGCCCTCAATGTGATCTGGGATTTTTAAACCAAACATTGGATCGATATGAAATGCTGACTCAGAAACATTCATTTTTAAAGCAGCCTTTATCATCGCCCTTGAGTAAGGTAACTTAATCCGAGATCCAATGCCATAAGGACCACCTGACCAGCCTGTATTGATTAACCAGACCCGCGGTTTGTGCTGCAGAATCTTTTTCATTAATAAGTCAGCATATACAGTGGGCAAAAGGGGCAAGAAAGGTTCTCCAAAACAGGTGGAAAAGGTCGCCTCTGGCTCTTTACCCAGACCTTTTTCGGTACCGGCAAGTTTGGCTGTATAACCCAGTAGAAAATAATAAATGGATTGTTCGTTCGTTAATAATGAAATTGGCGGTAAGACACCAAATGCATCTGCGCTTAAGAAAAAGATATTTTCAGGGTGATCACCGCGTCCGTTTTCAACATGTCCTTTAATATACTGAAGGGGATATGCAGCACGCGTATTTTCAGTTTTTGACCCGTCATCGAAGTCAATTTTGCGAGTTAATTCATCAAACCCGACATTCTCCAGGACCGCACCAAAACGTTGAGAGGCTTCCCAGATCAATGGTTCTAATTCTTGTTTTAAATTAATTGTCTTGGCGTAGCACCCGCCCTCAAAATTAAATACGCCATCCTCACCCCAACCATGCTCATCATCACCAATAAGATTTCGATCTGGGCTGGAAGAAAGGGTGGTTTTTCCCGTTCCAGAAAGACCAAAATACAGTGCGGTGTCTCCTCTGTCTTTGCCCGTATTGGCTGAACAATGCATCGGTAGAACATTTTCAGACGGGAGAATGCGGTTCATTATTGAAAATACTGATTTTTTGATCTCCCCGGCATACGAAGTACCGCCGATCAGAACAATTTTCCTGACAAAATTTAGAACAATGAAAGTTCCTGACGCTGTACCATCTGTTTGAGGATCCGCCTGCAATGACGGAGCATGGAGGATCGTAAAGTCTGGTACCTGGTTTTGATCAAAGGTTTGGGGAATCAGTAAATCTCTTGCGAAAAGTGCCGCCCAGGCTTTTTCGGTAATGATACGAATGTTCCTGCTGTATGAAGGGTGGTTTCCAACCCTTACATCTTGAATATACAGAGGGCAGTTTTCGAGATGAGCGCGTGTTTTCTGTAACAAACACTCGAAGTGTTCGGGGGAAATGGCTTTGTTAATGGCACCCCACGCAATTTCTAGATCCTCAGACAACCCGTTGTTGACGATGAATTTATCTTTCGGTGAACGACCTGTATGAATCCCGGTTTCAACAATTACAGCCCCTGACTGAGATAACCTGCATTCATGATTCAAAACCGCATGCTCCACCAGTGGGGCACTGGTCAGGTTCCAGAACACTCCTTTTTTAGGGTGAATTCCCAGGTAATCAAACTCTTTCTGCAATGGTGTCAAAAGATACTCTCCTAAATATGTGGTGTATTAAGAAGATTTGTTCAACAAAAAATGATACCAGAACCAAAGAATATCCGATGCCGGTTTTTTGTAAATTGAAGAACTGGCATCCTGGAGGGTGACATATGGATAATAACCCCGAGAGAAGAACCCCTTGATCCAATCCACTGACGATGCACTGAGGATCGCTGCGTTATAGATACGCGATTGAACCTGAAGATTTTTATCGACACCAGAGACATCTGTCGGCAGAGTAATTCGATTCTGGCTTGACAGCGTATAGCCGTCTGATGCAAGCATGTTGGAGGGGTATGAGATTCCTAATAAGATCGGTTTTCCATATTGATCTGCAATGGGTTTGACTTTTTCAGTTAATAAGGCATCAAATTGGGAACGCAGTTGTGTCACGTTTGAGGTTTCGAGATTACTCAGGGCGGGTGAGAATATTACATATATGGCATCAACACTTTCCAGCCATTCTGGAACAAATTCTCGATCTGAATCGATCACAGCAACTCCAATGAGACTCCCTTTATAGCGCGACCGCAAATCTGAAACAAGCTGCCTCCACCTGACATCTGCGTCAGATGGCGCGTCAGAAAGTTCGCCGTTGGGTAAGATTCCTCCATTCATGCTGGGTATCACTGATGGATCACCAATCATCAATGATCGGATGCCTAAAATGCTGGCCAGATCAGCATTCGACAGAATAAACCGCGAATAATTTTCGTACCACTTATTCCACCACGCTGAACTCCTGGTGGTCGAATCCCAAAACTTTTCATAAGATTGCGTGTAGTTGAGTGTAGGAAAAAGAATTGTCGCCTGTTTATTCATCAAGATATGATTATGCATATCCTGCAGTTCATTCCACAGAAAATCAGCGCCAGGAACGGCTTCAATACGGGGAAGGGGATCAGCTGTTACTGACCATGTTGGAGTGAAAATAACCCAATCTCCACCCATACTGTAAGCAATTTCTAACCCCTGATCAATCGAAGCCTCCCACGATGGCAAATATGAAGAAGTGAGTTCAATTCCTGCCATAAAATCAGGCCTAGGTTGGCTTGGGCCACCTTCAGTGACCAGGGCAGCCTGCTCAGGCTGCGAATCCAGATTACCCCATTCAGTAACCACAGTGGCAAATGTCTGAGGTTCTGCAGTTCCTTGAAAAGTAGAATTTTGGGAGATTTTACCAGTTGCAATTTCACAGGTGGTATTTCTACAGAAACGATAGCTAATCGAACCGAGAAGGTGGGTCGGATTGTAAAGCGTGAATTTCCACTCTTGTCCGCCAGCCGGTACCATTGGGATGGGTTCCATCCAACTAAACGGATTCAACTGGAGAGAAACCTGTTCTGAAGATGGTGTTGAAGCAGGCACCTGCACCGAAAATGAGACAGGAGCAAACCCTGCTGCTGTAAATGTCGTCACCTTGTCGTTTTCATTGTGATTGTTTTTTTCAATGATCAGATCACGAACAACAAACTTGCCATCGTTGTTTAATTCTGCATTCCAAAAACCATCTCCCAGCGAGTACTTGTATCGGATAAATGCACCTACCGGAAGGGTTAGTTTTATTGCATAGGTATTGCCGGCGATTTTTTTCATTACAGGGTAATTTTCTGCAGACCCGGCGGATCCTGCAGAAAGATCAGCATAGGCGTTCCCAAGATTTAATAAATTGCTGACAAACCTGACTGGCAACGATGGGTCGATATCTTTAGGAAGGGTTGCGGTGAATGTGACCTCGGTTGTATCTCGTTTTTCTATGTAAACGAGAACCGGGGTTACCCCACCATCCGCAATTAAAGCTCCCTGCTGGAAGGTCTCATAAGCGCCATCCATACTGTAAATCACAAGATTATGAACACCCGGGCGCAATCCATCAAGCAAAAAAGTCCCATCCGAAGAGGTGACCGTCTGCAATCCACCTGCACACACCAGAAGGTTGGGGATTGGCGCATTATTCGCCCTATCAATTACCTGTCCTCTAATCCGCCCCTGTTCTCCAGTATAGGGTTTACCGATCCAGGTGCTGATGATATCTTGAACAATTTGTGGGCCGTCTACGCGGAGAATTCTAAACCGAACCTGTTGATTTTCAGCGTTGTATTCATATTCAGAGCTGGTTCCGGCTTTGATATAGCGGTATTTCACCTCTGAAGATATGGTAAGTGGGATACGGATGAAGTACGTGAAATCATCCTTGGCTGCCATTTCGAAGCGTGATGAATTGAAGTACAACCCAGTAACATCATCTAGAATCTCAAGAACCATTTTCGTGCCTTCTGGCAGTGGTTCTGGTACATTTACTTCAAAAACAACTTCAGCCTTAGGGTATTCATACTGAGTATCAACAACTGCATCCTTATCCAGGATGGAACAGGCAGATAGTTGAACGATAACGAATGTGATGGCAATTAACAGGGAAAAAAGGCGAGTATATTTCATGGATGTGATCCTTCTTTTCTCCACCCGGATGAGGATAAGTATGATAATTAAGCGGTATTTTGGAGTTTATTCTGAATTTCGGATAAGTGAGTGACGAGGCTACCCAATACTCCGTTGACAAAACGAGAAGAACTATCAGAACCAAATACCTTCGCCAACTCGATGGCTTCATTAATCGCCACTTTTACAGGCGTACATTTTTCCACTGCAAATTCCCATAAAGCAATGCGCAAGATGTTGCGATCAATAACGGCAACCTGATCTAACGGCCATTCTGGTGCATGCGCGGTAATGACAGCATCCAATTGATCAACGATAGGAGTCACTCCTGTGACAATTTGACGGGCAAATTCTTCAAGCTGTTCATCCATTGGATCTTCAGAGAAACGAGCTTCTAAAGAATCTCCCAATGGATGACCAGTCATGTCAAATTCATACAGGACTTGAAGGGCAATTCCGCGAGCTTTCGTGCGTGATTTCAACGATCAATCTTCCTTGAAATTTATATCCTCTACATGAATATTAATCCGCCCAATTTCCATTCCAACCATTTCAGAAATTGCGCGTGCGACCTGGTGTTGAATATTATGGCTGACTTCACGCACATTAAAATTGCGTTTCAATACCACATACAGGTCAACATACACAACATTGTCCTCGACCGTTATATCTACCCCTTCAGATACACCTTTCTTAAAGAGATTATTGACATCTCTCGGACCGGGGGTAAGGTGACTCACACCCTCAACACTTAGGGTTGCAAGCTGGGCAATCGAAACAAGAACATCTGGTGCGATGGTGGTTTTTCCATAGTGTTTCTGATTTTTGTCCATTTTTTCTCCACTATATTTCATAGAAGATGGATGTAAGTTATTATAACCCGTTTCATCAAGTGTCATTCAATACCTTTGAGAATTTTGTGAATGAAATCGAGACTCATCGCTTCTACATCACTCAGCTGCTTATCCAATAAGATCACATGGTGTGCCTGTGGAAGCCAGATCAGATCCTTTTTGGCGGAATTGATGGATTCGTATATGATGACAGAACTCATAGGATCTATGGTGGTGTCTTTCTTCCCCTGAAAAATGATTGTGGGCACAGTGATCTTCCTTAATTCTTTCCTAACCACCTTTTGGAACTTTGCCAGACTTGCTGCCGCTTTAACCGGCACGACATTATAGCCTTGCCACGGCAAAAAATCATCTTCATTGTGATTCTTTAAGTACCGCTTTGGAGTCGTATTAATAAATGGTGATACCAGAGTCGCCTGCCAAATTTTAGGAATGATTAACGCCGGAGCAAACAATAAAATTCCAGGAATGTCCTGGTACTTTGCGGCGAGATGGAGTGCAAGTAAACCACCTACAGACTCACCCAAAACGAATACAGATTGATGCTCATTTTTTAGCTTCTGATACATCGTTTCGGCTGAATTAACCCAATCCTTCCAATTCGTGCCATTGGCATCCTCCGGTGTTGTTCCATGCCCTGGAAGGAGGGGACCTGCTGTTGACAAACCGTTCTCGCCAAAGAATTGTGCGATAGGTCTCACATCAACAGTTGTTGCTGTAAACCCATGCAAACAGAGCACAGCGACATCTCCTTTTGGCCAATAAAATGAAGAACCATTTAATTCCGGATTCTGGTAAATGATTGGCTGTGGCATTTTTAATCCTCCAGTTGAAGAGTAGGGATGCATGCTGTTGCATAAGGTAAGATAGCAATTCTGCTTGCTTGTGGAATATTTTCAATTAATTTCGAAAGGTAAGTATGATCTAATTCAACAGGGCAGAGGAGCAGGGATTTTACCAATTCATCGGGCATCGATGAATGGAGCAACACATTATGATTCTCGATGATACGGGCAATCTGAATCGCTTTGTGCGGTCCAACTGAGAAACCCTGCTTGCTGAATTTCATTTTAATCTCTTCTATGGTCTTGAGATCCTTCATGAAGTTGACATACCCATCACTACCAACACCCTCACGACACTCTGCGGCTAATAAAATGGTACCGCCTTTTTTACAGAATAGAGAGGCATGTGTCATGGCTTTTTGTGACTGATAAAGGTTAATATCTTTTGGGTATCCTCCAGCAGATGCAATCACAAGATCATATTTGTAAGGAACGGGAACCTGGCAAATTGAATTTACCAGTTTAATCCCTTCACGCATCACATCTACGGGTTTTCCAAAAAATACGCCAAGAATCTTCTTTTTCTCATCCAGAACAGCGTTGAGAGATAGATCAACTTGTATGATGCGGCCAATTTCTTCAATATCCATTCGAAGTGGATTATCGTCGTATCGACCTACTGTTGACCTTTGATCTAGCAAGTGCATGTGATTGGTATTAATTGTTGTTCTTCCACATAATCCAATTGAGGCTGATTTGACCCCACCTGAGTAGCCCGCAAAATGGTGGGGTTCGATATCGCCTACGACAATGCGTAGATCCGCTTCATAAAAATATTTGTTTACATATACAGGTGTACCCGATGAAGTTTCGCCAAGAAAAAGTAAGTTAGATGAATCATCACAATCATGAGCATAGATCTGATATTTTGAAATGATCTCTTTATCTAATATCTGACAGAACTCTTCTGGTTTCATCGGAATATGCGTACCAGATGCGATTAAGATACGAATATTTTGCTGTCTGACGCCTACATTTGACAGCATTTCCAGTAATGGCGGTAGTAAAACGGTATTTGGAACAGGGCGAGTTTTATCGTTAATGGTAATGACAATTTTCGATCCTGCATGGAGGTTATTAAATCCATTAACACCATTCAATGGATTATTAAGTGCGTTTCGAACCAATTCACTGCCCGACAATTTTGTCAGTACCTTGTTAGGAAGAATCAAATCAACCAGTTTATCCGACTCAATTAAGAAATCTATGCTGGAATTTCCATAAGGTAAGGAGTATGAATTCATCATTAACCATTTCACCACATATTGATATGCAATAAGTTTAATGGATTTTTGTTCTACCGTAAATCAAACCCATCCTTAATTTAATATTTCGACAAAATATTTATAGGTTTCGTATAGTTGTTATTTTTCTGTTTTTTTTTCCAAAGGTAGGGGAGGTAATTTTACGAAATTTTTCATGATTTTCAATTCGAACTCAATCAAAAACATCAATATTTGCAAAACAGAACATATAATTGGCGCAGTTTTCTGATTGATTAACGAAGGGGAGTAGTGTAAAATAAGTTTATGGTTTCGATAAGTATTATTATCATAAACAATAACGAGTTGGATTTTAGGGGTTATTATGTCAGAAATAACGATACGTGCTGCTGTTGATTCCTATTTAAATTCTGTAAAACTAGCCCGTAGTCCGCACACAGCATCCACCTACAAAAATGCAATGAACTTTTTCATGGAAACGCTGCGAATTCACAAAATTGATCCCGATATCACTACGGTGAAATCATTCTCAGAAGACTCAATCATACTGATGACCAATTCTCTCAAAAATCATGCTCCAACCACTGAACGACTTTATTTGACGGCAGTTACTGGTTTCTTTGAATTCCTGGTTGCGGAAAAAATTTCTGAAATGAATCTTCCACGTGTAAGGCTGCTGATCCAACAACGTGCACGTAAACCAGGCCAGCGGCTGCCACAATTTCCAGCCTCTCAGATTGATCAAATCCTTGAAAAAGCCGAAATTTTGTTGACCAAACCGTTTGATGACCCCGCAGATCGTCTGGTAAACCTTCGAGACCGGGCATTTCTCTACACGCTTGCCGATACCGGCCTACGTGTTCACGAGGCATGCAACCTTCGCCGTGGTGATCTGGATTGGAATGAAGGCAAAGCCATGATCATCGGAAAAGGCAACCGGCAGGATGTTGTACGGTTTTCCACGCGTGCGACAAATGCGTTGATGGACTATCTAAGAGAAAGAAGCAAAAATGATGGGAATACGAAAAAGCCGCTCGCCTCGCTGCCGATCTTCGCACGGCATGATCGTGGTTCTGGTAACAAAACAAAACCAATGACCACTACCACAGGCAGAAATATTATCACCGACCGTGTACGTGAATTTCTTGGTCCTGATGCAGTGGGAACGATTACGCCGCATTCATTCAGACATTATTTCGTCACTCGAGTGCTCAAGTCTTCTGGTAATCTCAAACTTGCCCAAGAATTGGCCAGACACCGCAACATTGCGGTAACTCAACGCTATGCGCACCTTTCTGATGATGAATTGGATAAAGGCTACTGGGATGCAATTGAGGAAAATAAATAAAGCCCGCCATTATTGGACGGGCTTTATGATTAGGCATTACGAAATAGAGTTACCTAGGTTACTACACTATCCTACTACTACAACGTTGCTTGCCTGCAGGCCTTTTGGTCCTTTTTCAATAGCGAACTCGACCTTCTGGCCTTCTTCAAGGTTACGATAGCCTTCGCCCTGGATTGCGGAAAAGTGGACGAAAACGTCCTCTCCGCCTTCGCGGGAGATGAAACCATAACCTTTGGTTCCGTTGAACCATTTGACTGTACCGACGATACGTTCTGACATTTTTTTGCCTCCTATAGCAAAAACCTACAACAATTTTTAGGATCAATTTCGTTCTGTCGGAGCAGTCAAATAAAAACAGCCCTGGAGCTTTCGCTTTGGCTGTCGTTTATTACATCCAGCAAGAACTACTTCGCATCCTACGAAGTATAATTTATCATATATTTAATATGAAGTCAAGACACAAATTGGTTACAACTCCGTGTCAGTCAAAAGCTCTTTTGCTTTCTTTGATTGCTTACCACGTTCTTCGGTATCCAGAATGCGTTTACGGATTCTAAAGTTGAGTGGCGTTACTTCTAGCAATTCATCTTCAGCTAAATACTCAATGGCTTGATCCAGGCTCATTTGCTGTGGCGGCGTCAATCGGATCTCGATATCCTTATTTGAAGAACGCATATTGGTCAGATGTTTCTTCTTGCATACATTGACCGTTACATCATCAGGTCTCTGGGTCTCACCAACAACCATTCCCTCGTAAACGTCTACTCCAGGGCCCACAAATAATACACCACGTTCTTCGGCGTTTTTTAACCCATATGTAGAAGTCTGGCCAGTCTCCCAGGCAACAATTGAGCTTGTTGCACGAGCATTGATTTGCCCGGACAGTGGAAAATAGCCATGGAAAATTGAATTCATAATTCCAGTACCACGCGTGGCAGTTAAAAATTGGTAACGGAATCCCAGCAATCCCCTCGTCGGCACTATATATTTTAGATGCACCGTGTTATCAGGATTATTCTGCATATCCATCATCCTGCCGTTGCGATTTCCAAGCATTTCAACCACCGCACCAACAGAATCAGGACTCGTATCGATATGCAATTCCTCGTACGGCTCCAATGTTTCGCCATTATCCCCTTGCTTGAATATCGCTTCTGGTCTCGAAACCTGGAATTCGTATCCCTCACGGCGCATGGTTTCAATTAAGATTGCCAGATGAAGTTCTCCCCTGCCGGCCACGATAAATGTATCCGCGCTATCCGTTTCTTCTACACGCAATGAAACATTGTTCTTGAGTTCATCGAACAGACGCTCTCGCAATTTTCGTGAGGTGCTCCACTTCCCTTCCCGTCCGGTAAAAGGCGAAGTATTCACCCCAAATGTCATGCGTACAGTAGGTTCTTCAACGTGAATGACAGGCAATGCTTGTGGATTTTCTGGATCGGCAATTGTCTCACCGATTTCAATACCCTCAAGGCCGGCGATAGCAACAATTTCTCCTGCTGCGGCAGATTCAACTTCAACCTTTTCCAATCCTTGAAAAACATATAAATATCGCGCTCGTTCAGACACGATCTTTCCATCTTTCATAATTCTGGCTACGGGTTGGCCTGCTTTAATCTGACCGGCATGAATTCTGCCAACAGCGGTAACACCACGATAATCGTCGTAACCAAGATTTGTGACCAGTAATTGAAGCGGCGCTTCCATGTCGACAACGGGTGCCGGGATCGTTTTTAAGATTGTCTGAAACAAAGGTTGCAAGTCATTTTCAAGTTCTGGAGTATATCCCGCCTGTTGTGTAATTCCGTTTGCGTAAATGATTGGAAAATCTGCCTGAATATCATTTGCACCAAGCTCAATAAACAAATCAAATGTGGCATTTAAGGTGCGTTCAGGGTCAGCATCTTTTCGGTCCATTTTATTAATGACCACAATTGCCCTGTGACCCATTTCAAGTGCTTTTTTAAGGACAAATCGGGTTTGTGGCATTGGACCTTCTGCGGCATCAACCAACAGCAAGACACCGTCCACCATATTCATAACCCGTTCTACTTCTCCACCAAAATCAGCATGTCCGGGGGTGTCAACGATATTAATCTTGACCATTTTTCCGGTCTCTTTATCGGGAAGCAAAATTGCGGTATTTTTTGATAGAATCGTGATTCCGCGTTCTCGTTCCAGGTCATTGGAATCCATTACGCGTTCCATCACCTGTTGATTCTCGCGGAAGACCCTTGCCTGTCGCAGTAAACCATCTACCAGAGTTGTTTTTCCGTGATCTACATGAGCAATAATTGCAATATTTCGAATGTCAGAACGTTCTTTTATCATTAATAATCCTATCTTTTGCTTTAAAAAACGAACAATTTTTAATAATATCATTTTGATTCTTGATTGAACAGGGTATTAATTTGATTTATTCTTCACAAGAATTTCAATTAAAATAAAAGTATGGATAAATCGCAGAAAAAATTAGGGCTGGTTCTTGGCGGTGGCGGGGCAAAAGGTTATGCCCATATCGGTGTTTTGAAGGTTCTACAGAACGCTGGTTTGACCATTGATTTTATTTGTGGCTGCAGCATGGGAGCATTAATCGGCGGACTCTATGCATCTGGAATTCAGGTTGATGAACTGGAATCTATTGCATGTAAACTCAGCAATATGAGAGAAATCCTCAAATTAATAGATAGAACCCCCAGTCGTAAAGGATTGATGGTTGGAAAAAAAGTTCGCAGTTATTTATCACAGTTCATAGCCCCAGATGAAAGACTGGAAAATACCAAAATTCCATTAATTGTGAATGCGGTTGATCTCATCACAGGAAAAGAGATCGAACTCAACAACGGTAACCTCTTAGATTGCTTGATGGCTTCTTCAGCGGTCCCAGGATTTTTTCCCCCAGTAGAAATGGGTTCATACCGCCTTATTGATGGTGGCGCTCTGGACGATGTACCAGTCAGATTGTTAAAAGATAAACCCGTTGATTTTATCCTCGCCATCGATGTTCATCTGAACGATCACAATCCAATTAACCCTGAAGATAGTCCTCGCGGGCACCATTTACCGGTACCATTACCCGAATTTGTCAGTGATTTTTATCGCTCAGCAATGATCATGACAAGTGCTCTCACACAAATAAATCTTTCACTTGATCCCCCTGATATGCTCATTAGACCACGAATACCAAAAGATGTGACTCTTTTTGGTGGATTTCAAAAGGCGAACGAGGTAATTCGTGTTGGTGAGGAAGCTATGCTTGAAGCCCTTCCGGAATTACAAAAAAAATTACTCGATTAATCTTGATTATTCATTCCAAATTTTAGCAAAATCAAATAAATCCCGAATAAAATCAGCCCTATTGATCCTGTATTCCCCAGGAAGTCCAGTGTGTTTCCTGGGTTTCCACCGATGTATAGACCTGAACCAACCATCAACATGATTCCACCAGGAATCAATGGCCACCAGATGAATCGTTTTGTGATCACTCTCGATAACACAACGATTAACATCCACCCCAGGGCAAACCAGACGAGCATCGTCCCTGATTCTTGTAAGCCCTCAGGTTGTGTGGAATTTCTCCAACCCATATAGACACCCATTCCCATTGTTGCAATCAGAGATCCAGGAATAATCAAACCAAGTTTCTTTTCTGTAATTCCCCATAACAGGAACACAAGACCCAGTGGCACCGATATCAACATAATAAAATCCAGCAGATGCTTTGATTGCATAAAAAAGACAATTGCCAACCCTGAACAGATCGCAGTTATCAAAAGGCTCCACCACTCTCTTCTTTTGCACATGAATAAAATGTTAAAGAAAATCATCATCCAGACCAAAGCATTGAATGCAAAACCAATTGCCAGTCGAAGTTCAGATCTTAGGGGCATACTTTTCAAAAGCATAACGAACAAAAAACCACTGAGCCCTAGCATGATCAATCCAGAAATTGTCCATCCCAATTTTCGAATGACAATCCCAGCCACGAATAGAATGAAACTAATCACAACCGGAATGGATAGGGACAGCCAGGTAGTTTTTATTCGTTGATCTAACAATAAAAGTAGCCCAGAAACAATCAAAACGATGCCAAAAACCGGAGCATATTGAACCATTTTAGAACGTTTTTGATTCTCTTTTCCCTGTACCATTTTCTAGTCCTCAATTAGATTGAGATGATGCCAAATTCACGGGCTTTTAAGATTGCTTGCATACGATCACGTACCCCAAGTTTGCTTAAGATGCTTGACAGGTGATTTTTAACTGTACCTTCCGAAATAACGAGTCGTTCAGCAATCTCGCGATTGCTTGCTCCAGTGGCAACGAGTTTTAATATTTCAATTTCTCTTGGTGACAGTGGATCTGGAAGGAATTCATCCTTGTGTCTGGGTGATGGTTTTGAAATACGAGAAAACTCTGATACAACTTTTGCGGTAATAGATGGCAAAAGAAAGTACTCTCCCCTATCAGCAGCTTTAATGGCTTCCACAAGCTTGTCTGAAGAAACATCTTTAAGTAAATAACCAACAGCTCCCGCACGCAATCCCTCGAAGACAGTTTCATCATCATCAAATGTGGTTAGAACAATTACTTTAATTCCCTTTTCCAATTGCACAATCCGGCGAGTGGCTTCCACACCATCCATAACAGGCATCCTCAAATCCATCAAAACGATATCCGGATTCTCTGAAAATGCTATACGCAATGCTTCCTCGCCATTTGAAGCTTCCCCGATCACTTCCAGATCGGTGTAAGCGCCTAGCAATGTTCGCAATGCTTCTCTGAACAAAGATTGATCATCACAAATTAAAATTTTTATTGTCATTTTTATCCTGGAACCACAATTTTAACCACAAATCCCTTGCCGGGCTCATTTTGAATTTCTACATTACCGTTTAGCAGCCGTACTCTTTCCTGAATTCCAATAAGACCAAATCCATTATGAATTTTTTCTGCTCCAACACCGTTATCTTTAACTTTGAGAGTGATCGAATCTTCCTTTGAATAGTCGAGCAAGACCTCAATTTTTGAGGCTGATGAATGTTTCTGTGCGTTATTGATCGCTTCCTGGGCAGTACGGTAAATGGTGAGATCGACTTGAGGACTAATGATTCGTGGACTACCCATCAAAGAAAAGATTACTTCGCGTTCTGGTGCTTTAGTCGTATCGACTAATCGCTGAATTCGCGAAGGCAGATCTTCGATTTCTTCCGCATCTTTACGAAGTGCATAGACAGAATTACGCACATCGATCAACGCTTCGGCAGTTAATTTTTGTGCATTCTCTAACATGTAAATCGCTTTTTCAGGATCCCTTCTCGCAACCACAGATGCAGCGTTAATTTGCATATTAATTGTCGTAAGGCTGTGACCTAAGCCATCGTGAATTTCTCTAGCGAAGCGGTTCCGTTCCTGGGTAACCGCAAGTTCATGAACCTGTTTGGCATATTCTGATAATCGCTGGTTGGCCTCTGAAAGATCTGAGGCAAGTTTTTCCAGCTTTTCTCGTGCTTTTTGTTCATTCACAGCCATCTGAGTGAATATCAGAATAAACACTTGCGCTGCAAAAAATATTGGTACTCCTGACCAAAGGATAGGGATACTGTGTGAAAACGACCAGACTGAGATGGAATGGGTCAGTAATACTGCAGCATTAACCAAGAGAGACCATTCTTGATCAAGGATCATGGCAGTATGCGCTACAACCGGCAGCAAGATCAATGTAGTAAAGCCAACACCTCTTCCGTAATAAATAATCAACCCACCAATAATCAATTGCAAGAAAAAGTAAAGAAGTTTCAGGATGAGGTTTTTTGTTTTTCGAACATAAGAGAAACCATAAATCCCATTACTGACATAAGCAATCCCCAGACAAATGATGACCATAATCAGGAACATCGATGAGATTGATGATGTACTGAAGGCGGTAAAAAATGAAATAAATACGACCAAAGCAAAAGCCAGATCCGTACCCGTATTCAAATTGAAACTTGACACTGTGTTTTTATTCATCGGAACTTATTATAGCATCGCGGTAATACCTGAAAATCCCCTAAAAGTCATACCTTCGGATGACTGATTTTATTTTTTCGAATTTCACCTGTTACCAAAATCACATCAATAAATTCCTTTCCTATTTTAGACTAAGAATGCATGGAGGAATCATGAAGATATTGCTTGTGTACCCCGAATTTCCAGATACCTTTTGGAGTTTTAAACACGCTTTAAAATTTATCAACAAGAAGATCAATAATCCACCGCTGGGGTTGCTAACCATATCTGCACTCTTGCCAGATCACTGGGAACGTAAACTGGTAGATACGAATATTCACCCGTTATCAGATCGAGATATTGAGTGGGCAGACATGGTTTTTCTCAGTGCCATGGATGTTCAAAGAAAATCGGTTAAGAAGATTGTCAAACAGGTTAAAGCGAAAGGAAAGCCCATCGTCGCGGGCGGTCCGCTTTTTACGGGTGAATTCGAATCATTTCCACAGATTGATTCTTTTATTTTAAATGAAGGTGAAATTACCCTACCCGAATTTATCCGTGATATTGAGTCGGGAGATGTACCAAAGCGGGTATATTCCACTGATAAGTTTGCGGATCTTAAACTGACCCCTCCACCTGATATTAGCCTGCTTGAGTTAGATGAATATGATTGTATGAGTATTCAATTCTCACGCGGTTGCCCCTTTCAATGCGATTTTTGTAATGTAACGGCTCTCCTCGGGCATACGCCTCGCACAAAAACTGTCGATCAAATCATCAATGAACTAGACCAGCTATACAATGCTGGTTGGAGGCGAAACATTTTCTTTGTTGATGATAATTTTATCGGCAACAAGAAAGTTATTAAAAGTGAAATCTTACCTGCACTGATCGAATGGAAGAAAGGGAAAGAAGGGTGCCATTTCATCACTGAAGCATCAATTAACCTCGCAGATGACGAAGACCTTATGAATATGATGGCTCAAGCCGGATTTGTCGATGTGTTCATTGGAATCGAGACCCCTGTTGAGGATAGCCTAATTGAATGCAATAAAAAACAAAACTCAAAAAGAGATTTAATTGAGAGCGTAAAGGTAATTCAAGCACATGGCATGCAAGTTATGGCAGGGTTCATCGTTGGATTCGATAATGATCCAATTGATGTGTTTGATCGACTAATCAACTTCATCCAAGAGTCAGGAATCGTTACTGCCATGGTGGGTTTACTCCAGGCGCCATACGGCACCAAACTCTATTCGCGGTTATCAAATGAGGGCAGATTGGTTACCGAGATGACCGGCGATAATGCAGATGGCACTACCAATATCGTAACTAAAATGAACCCTTCCACTCTTAGAAAGGGTTACTTCAAGATTATGGAATCCATCTATTCGCCAAAGTATTTGTATCCGCGAATTAAAACTTTCTTAAAACAATATACCCCTCAAATAGACAATACCAAACTACATCTCGATGAATTGACTGCATTTTTTAAAACCATATTCTTAATGGGATTTAACCTTCGCGAAGCCAGATATTATTGGGAATTGCTCTTCTGGACCATACGAAACGATATTAATAAATTTCCTTTGGCTGTTACATTAACAATTTATGGATACCATTTCAGGAAGATCACCAATCAAAATATGCGGTTGCTAGCTGCAACTTAGAACATTTTTTTCGTGATCAGTGGTCATTGAGGTCAATAAGTGCCAAAACTGGATCGTGATCACTAAATTTTAATAAATAATCATACAGACTGTTTGTGTGAAAGATAAAAAACTGATCTCTCGAGCTAATCGGTTTTTCTGTCAAAATATAATCTAATTGAATTGCATTTCCATCAAGGATAAAGGAATATCGTTCATTTGGTGGCACAATCGTAGCGAGGTCATTCATTGTGGTGCTGGTTAGTGTCAATAGTGTTTTTGACCAGGGATCATCATTTAGATCACCAGCAACAACAATTCGAATGTCGGGATTCATTTTGTGAAATTTGTCAACAAAATCATGGATCAATTCCGCTTGATGAATCCTTTTAACTTCTTCTGGTCGGATAATTGGTTGATAACTTCCAAACAAAGGCGAATCTGCGTTGCGTGATGTTAGATGAACTGCAATCAGCATCAATTGTTTTTCACCTTTGTTGAACAATACGGCAAGAGGTTTTCTCGTTCCTGAAAAGGAAGCGCTGGTAGATTCAATCACATCTGGATTGCTGTTGAGTAGAGCTGGAAGATCGTCCTCTGCCACTGAAATTTGTTTATCACTTCGGTAAAGGATCACCGAACGGATATTCCCGCCTGAGATTCCTCCATCATTTCCATCTTTTGGGTCAATTTGAATATACGAATATACTGGTCCTCCAGCCTCAGAAATTACCTCAAGAATTCGACTGATTGTTAATTCTGCAGTTACCGTACCGTCATCTTCAACCCCTGAATCATCCATGATCTCGTGCAAGATAACGACATCGGGTGAATCCATCGTTTTTACAATTATTCGGGCTAGATTGCGAAATTTTGCCTTTTCATCAAATCTGGATAAATTATTTACGTTGTACGAAGCCACACTTAATAAATTTCCATCATTCTCAATAGGGGTAATTTGAAATTCACTGTTGTTAAAATCCACCTTGCCAAATGTATTCACTTTGAAATTGCCGTATGAATAATCAAGAATTCCCTGCACGGGATGGATTAATTTGGCACCAACATTTATTTTTTCCATATTACTATCATTCATGTTGAGAATGATTCTCTCTGGGTTTGGATCAGATTCTGTTTGGATTAATGCACCATTTTTTGAGACCAAATTCTCATGTATCGCGCTTTCGGGAACGATCACCACTTCGTTATAGGCATTACGGGCTCCTACAACAACGCCAGAGTTAATTCTTACTATCATCGATTCCATGCTTTCAAAGAAATCGATGCCGTCATCATCAACGTCGAAAGAAGTCAAACAATCGTTATCGATGACAGAATCCGGGATCTCCCTTCCCCCATCACCGATAACTGTTGCCTCAGGGATTGAATGGTTGTGAGCAACGATCTTAACTTCTGGATCTTCGATCTCAGTAATTGACAGGTTATTGCTTTCCACGTCTCCTGGAAAAAACTCATTGACCAATCCAGATACAAGCACTTTGTCACCAGGCATGACTTTGGAATATGAATTTGTAAATACAAATATTGCTTCTGAACTACAAACCAAATCATCCGGTTGGTCATCCTGCATATAAAAGCCCTTTGTTGTTTTTGAGGTTACGATACCCGTGATATCGTGGACTTGATGACCATCATAGTCAGAAATGTGACTGCACCCCTGGATATCGTGAATATGCAATGACGGTGAATTCTCAGCTTTTTTTAAAAACGGAGAACATGAGACCAGGCAAACAAAGATCAGAATAACAAATAATTTCTTTTTTAGTTGATTAGAATGGTTTGGTAGCATAGGCTATTGTATAATTTTTTTACCGCTTTGTTACAGGAGGAAAACATGGGAAATTTCGTTGGAGCCATTGATCAGGGGACTACAAGCACCCGGTTCATCGTATTTGATAAACAAGGCAATATTGTTGCCGTCAACCAAAAAGAACATAAGCAATTCTACCCTTCTCCAGGCCTGGTTGAACACGATGCACTTGAAATCTGGCGCAACACACAGGATGTCATTCAAAACGCGATGCGTATTTCAGGATTAACCAACGAAGATATTTGTGCATTAGGCATCACGAATCAGCGCGAAACAACGCTGTTATGGAATCGTAACACCGGTCAGCCGTATGGACATGCATTGGTTTGGCAAGACACAAGAACCTCAGAAATCTGTTCCAACCTGGAATCCAAGGGATATAAAGAATTATTCCAGGTGAGAACCGGCCTACCCTTGGCGACATACTTTTCCGGGCCCAAAATCAAATGGATACTTGAAAACAACCCTGAAATCAGTGAAGATCTTAAAAAGGACCAGGTGTTATTCGGAACAATGGATACCTGGCTTATCTGGAATTTAACTGGCGGAATCAAGGGCGGTATCCATATTACCGATGTTACGAATGCGTCACGAACCATGCTCATGAACCTGAACACCTTGCAATGGGATGATAATCTACTGGAAATTTTAGGCATCCCCCGATCGATTCTGCCTGAAATTGTATCCAGTTCATCCGTTTTTGGTTATGCCAAAGGCCAACTGGCAGGGGTACCAATCTCTGGTGACCTGGGTGATCAGCAGGCAGCGCTTTTTGGCCAATGTTGTTTTAAACCAGGAGAAGCAAAAAACACTTATGGAACCGGATGTTTCATGTTAATGAATACTGGTAACGTACCTGTTCAGAGCATGAATGGATTACTGACGACAGTAGGTTATCGTATCGCTGATCAACCTGCTGTTTATTGTTTAGAAGGCTCTATTGCAATAACCGGTGCCCTCGTCCAATGGCTAAGAGATAACCTGCAAATCATCGAAAAATCAAGCGAGATTGAACCCCTGGCTCGAACGGTAACTGACAATGGTGATGTTTTCTTTGTCCCCGCATTTTCTGGTTTATTTGCACCATATTGGCGATCAGATGCACGCGGAGTGATCATAGGCTTGACGCGGTATGCCAATAAAGGACACATAGCCAGAGCTGCGCTTGAGGCTACAGCATACCAAACCAGAGAGGTGTTGGACGCAATGCAGCTTGATTCTGGCACAAAATTATCGACCCTGAAGGTGGATGGCGGAATGGTTGTGAATGAATTGTTAATGCAATTTCAATCAGACATCCTGGAAGTCCCCGTGGTGCGCCCAAGCATAACTGAAACGACCGCTCTCGGAGCTGCCTACGCTGCCGGGCTGGCAGTCGGGTACTGGTCAAATACTGAGGAATTAATTGCCAACTGGTCTAAAGATCGAGAATGGCATCCATCAATGAGCCATGAAGAAAGCCAGATTCTGTTTGAGAAGTGGAAGAAAGCCGTGCAGCGGACGTTTAATTGGACAAACTAAACCACGTCAACTAAATAAGCAACTTCCTTGACGTATTGGGTAGTGCAGACTAAAATTGATGGTCGCCCATTAAGGGTAAATCTCAAAGAGCGAAGGTAACTATTCTTATAGTGAGAGGCGCTCGAAGGAAAAATAAAATGGAAAAGTTAGAAATTTTTGCTGAAAAGAGATCAATAACCGGGAAGAAGGTCAATGTCCTACGCCGCGAAGGTAAACTTCCGGGTGTAATCTACGGACACAAATTCGAAACCCAAAATATTGTGATGGATCTCAAGGAAGCCACTAAGGTTCTCAATCGGGCAACCGGTTCAAGCATTGTTACTCTCAACGTTGAGGGTAAGGAAGTTTCGGCCTTAATTCGCGAAAAACAGCGCGATTATTTAAAAAACCGCTTCCTCCATGTAGATTTCCAGGCAGTATCACTCACAGAGAAGATTCGTGCTGCCGTGAACATTGAACTGACTGGTGTTGCCCCAGCGGTTAAAGATTTCAGCGGTGTGCTTGTCGAAGGTTTAACTGCAATTGAAGTTGAAGCTTTGCCAAAAGACCTTCCGGAACGTTTTGTCGTTGACATTTCTGTTCTTAAAGAAATTGGAAGTTCAATCTTGGTAAAAGACATTGCTGTACCTGCCAATGTTACCGTTCATACCCCACTCGATGAAATCGTAGTGTTAATCACCTCCCCGGCCGCCGAAGAGGTTGTTGAAGAAGGTGCAGAAGGCGCAGTGGAACCTGAAGTAATTGAGAAGGGCAAGAAAGAAGAAGAAGTCGAAGATTAACGACTTTGAATGTCTACAAAACAAGCGAGTATTACTACTCGCTTGTTTTTTTATCAGTTAAATTAACTCGATCGCTTTCTGGGCCAGCATAGCCGTCAATCCCCAGAGATGATCATCGCCAATATCCCTGTAATGGATGACAGTTTTAGATTTTCCGTTATCAAAAAAGAATTCTTTTTGATACCAATTCTCTTTTCTTTTAAGCCATTCAATCGGGATGAATAATACTTTTTCCACTTCGTCCGTGTTGATGAATAATTCAGCTGGCCATTCGATAATACCGATAACCGGCAAAACACAATAGTTCGATACGGTCGGCACGGGATCTATCGAACCAAGAATTTTTATTTTAGTTCGCGCCACTCCGATTTCTTCACAAGTTTCTCGTAAAGCAGTCTCGATTAGATCGCTATCTGATTTCTCAGCAGCGCCCCCCGGAAAAGAAATTTCACCCTGATGCTTGGCAACGCCATTGGTCCGTTTTGTGAAGAGCAAATTCCATTCACCGTCTACACACACAAAAGGAACCAAAACAGCGGCAGGAACTCTAGGAGTGATGTCAGCAGGAACTTTTCGTCGTTCTTGCGAGAGTTTTGCTTTTAGGTTTTCTTCAATATGATCGCCACACAAGCTCATGCGTTTTCTTCCTGAACATCGAACGCCGCATCTTCAAATGATTCTTCGTCTTCCAATCCGAGCATACCTACTTCTTTGAGCAATTTCAAGTCGATAGAATTGCGATCGACCTGCACTTTGCGGCCAAAAACCAAGTAACCGGTGTGAGCGATCATCCTGTCTGTTGGCCGAAAGCGGGTTGGTTCTGTTTTATAAAACTTCACAGAAACATCGCATACTTCAATAAATGCGAAATCTTCGCGTCGAAGTGCAACGAGGGTCTTAATTACCTGGTTCGTTGTTGGAACAATGCATCCAAAATAACCACCTGGTTTTAATGCCTCGCGCACCTGTTTAAGATAATCATACGGGTTGGAAACATCGAGAAATGCCGCATCTACATTCCGTTCATCAAAACCTAATTGAATATCACGAACTTTGAAATCAATGCGATCCAATAATCCGAGCTTCGCGATTGACTTCTTGGCGATTTCCTGTGATGAAGCCTTAATGTCGTAGCTATAAACTCTTCCAGAGTTACCAACCGCATGCGCAAGGGCTGAAGTGAAAGAACCACTTCCCGTACCCGCCTCCAGTACCTTCTGTCCAGGTCCAATGCCCATGTAGAGGAGAATATAACCAATCTCTTTTGGGTACATGATCTGGGTAGCCCGTTTAATCCCGCGTAATAAATCAGTGAAAGATGGTTGCAATATAAAAAAAGGGCTACCGTTGTGACTAAAAATCTGTGTCCCCCATTGCCTGCCTATTAGGTCATTATGTTTGATCACACCTCTGTGTGTATGAAATTCCGCACCTTCTTCAAGAGTAAAAATAAACGATTTATGACTCAAACCTACGAGCTGAACAAGATCTCCGGGTTTAGTTATGATTTCATTTTTATCACTCATTTATGCCTTTCCTTCCCATTTTCCTGGCTTGCCATGCTAAGCCAATATCCCAGGAAAAGGACGATCAACGTTCCAACCATGGCAGGGCCTAGATTGATTGCACCTAATCGAATAAATTGAACGCCTAACAAAGAACCAATCACATGTCCGGTCCAAAATCCAATCCAGGCAAATAGATTGAATAAGATGAGCCATTTTAGCCCACCGCCACGCCAAAAATGAAATGCGCATCCAAATATTGAAGCGATTACCGTTCCCAAAAAGATGGTGGCAAGTGTCATACGTCCTCCCTGAAGGTTTTCTTGATTGTTCCGCTTCCAATAACCTGATCACCAATATAAAATACTGCATACTGGCCAGGGGTTGCATCTCGGATTTTTTCATCGAAGACAATTGAATATCGGTCTTCTGAATTCTTGCTCAAAACTCCATTAACAGGCTTGGATTTGTATCTGATTTTTATTTCACAAAGCAAAGGATTCGATGGAGCTTCTCCTGCTATCCAATTAATATCCTCAACATCAATTTTGACAACACCTAAATCTTTTTTCACACCCACAATCAATGAGTTTGTCTCAATATCTTTTTGAATGACATAGAGTGGTTCTTTAAATCCAGAACCCAAACCCTTGCGTTGCCCTATGGTGTAATTGGATAATCCGTTATGGACTCCAACCTTTTCCCCCTGTAGGGTTCTGATTTCTCCCGAAGTCAAGCTATCGGGCGCATACATCGATAAAAATGATTCCTGATTCATTTCACCTAAAAAGCATAAATCCTGTGAATCAGGTTGATCAAAATTAATAAAATTATACCTATGCGCAATTTTCCTTGTTTCGACTTTTGTGATTTCCCCTAAAGGTAAAATTGCGCGTGATAATTGATCTTGCGTTAAGCCAGCCAGAATGTAAGATTGATCTTTGTCGACATCAACCCCCTTATGTAATTCAACTTTTCCTTTAGGATTACGTATCACGCGTGCATAATGACCAGTTGCCAGCCAATCGGCCCCCCTTTGAATTGCGGCGTCCATTAATAACCCCCATTTAATCAAGCGATTACAGACAAAACAGGGGTTTGGGGTGAGTCCAGCACGGTGGGTTTCGATGAAGTAATTGACGATTTTTTCTCTGAAAGGTTCTACGGCATCAATCACATCAAATGAAATCCCAAGTCTATCTGCAACCTGCTGCGCGCGGTTAAAGGCGTTTTGCTGATTCTTTTCTCCCAACTCCATATGCATATCACTATTCCATAACTGCAGCATCATGCCTCTTACGGAATATCCACGTTCCAGCAGCAACGCCGCTGCTACTGAACTATCCACACCTCCGCTCATTGCTACAACAACTTCCATTTTTCCTTCGCTTTGCATTTATTGAGAAGATATTTGCATACCGCCAGTAACGAATCATTATAGCACGCAAGATACTTTACCCTTCAATTATGGTAAAGTAAAGACTGATATAATTATTCGACAAATTTTCAATGATTTGGAGTGATCATGACTCAAAAAATAATTTTCGGAACGGATGGTTGGCGCGGTTCGATCGCTGAAGATTATACTTTTGCTAATGTCCGCCGCTGCACGCAAGGTTTTGCTGACTACTTGATCAACCACGGTAAAAAAGGTCAATGGATTGTTATTGGGTATGATAAACGTTTCTTATCTGAAAATTTTGCACGAGCTGCTGCCGAGGTATTAACCGGAAATGGTATTAACGTCTACCTGACGGATGGGGCCACCCCTACTCCAGTTATTGCTTATGCAGTCGTTGATAAAAAAGCTGCCGGGGCTGTGAATATCACGGCTTCACATAACCCACCCGCTGATAATGGTTACAAAGTACGCAATGAATTCGGTGGAGCCATTGATCCTGCCGGCCTCAAAGAAATCGAAAATCTGATTCCAGAAACAGAAGAATTAGCCCGGCGCCTGCCATTTAAAGAGGCAGAGGCCAAAGGAATGATTCAGGTGTTCGATGCATCCGTCAATTACATTGAACATCTAAAGGATTTAATCGATCTTGAACCCATCAAAAATGCAGGGTTTAAAGTGATTGTTGATGCAATGTGGGGAAATGGTGCTGGTTGGTTTTCAAGACTGCTATCGGGAGGAAAAACCCAGGTCATTGAAATCCATAATGAACGCAATCCTATCTTTCCCGAAATGGCACGTCCGGAACCAATCCAACCCAACATTAATGTCGGCTTACAAGCCATCGTTGAAAAAGGCGGCGATATTTTATTGATCACAGATGGAGATGCTGACCGTGCAGGTATAGGTGATGAAAACGGTGTTTTTATTAACCAACTCCAGGTATTTGGATTACTTGCCTATTACTTCCTCGAAATCCGAAAAGAGCGTGGGCCGATCGTAAAGACACTTTCCACTACCAGCATGTTGAATAAGTTAGGAAAACTTTACGATGTTCCGGTATATGAGACAGGAGTCGGCTTCAAATATGTTGCCCCCAAAATGCTTGAAACTGATGCCATGATTGGCGGCGAAGAATCCGGCGGGTATGCTTTCAAAGGCAATGTACCAGAACGCGATGGAATCCTGGCGGGTCTTTACATGCTGGATTTCATGGTGAAACTCAATAAAAAACCATCAGAACTGCTGGCGCTGCTTTTCGAAAAGGTTGGTCCACATTATTACGACCGCATTGATACCCCGTTCTCGGGCGATCGCAAGTCGCGCGAACAGATGATATTGAATGCCAACCCTACCACAATCGGTGGTCTTAAAGTTGAAGGATTAAATACACTGGATGGATATAAATTCCTCCTCGAAGATGGTGGCTGGTTGTTAATCCGTTTCTCAGGTACAGAACCGATCATGCGCGTCTACTGCGAAACCACGCATAAGGAAAATGTAAAGAATATCTTAAGAGACGGACAAAAGATAGCCGGATTGGCATAGGCGTGTTATTTATCGATACTCATTGCCATCTGAATTATTCATCTTTCGAACAAGATTTGGAAGATGTAATCCAACGTGCGGCCGATGAGGGCGTTTATAGAATAATCGTTCCTGGCCTTAATGTCGCATCAAGCCGAAAAGCTGTTCAGTTGGCAGAAAAATATCAATCAATCTATGCTGCTGTCGGGATATATCCCGGCGATGTTGACGATTTTTCTGATGACCAGGCTTCAGAGATCATTTCTTTGGCTCATCATCCAAAGGTTGTGGCAATCGGCGAAATTGGGCTTGATTACTTTCACCGCACTGACAATCAGGAAAGACAACATCAAGTTTTTCTAAAAATGCTGGATATCGCTTCAAGTATGAATCTGCCAATTCTAATTCATAGCCGTGAGGCTCTGGCAAAAATTACCCAGATCGTTACCCGATGGCGCGAGGATAACCCCTCATTACTTTATGCAGGAATTTTTCATGCTTTCGAAGGTGGTTTGGAAGATGCGCGTCAGCTTACGAAACTCGGCTTTCTTCTTGGCGCTGGCGGACCAGTTACTTATAAAAATGCCAAAACAAAACATGAAGTTTTTAGTAAAATAAGTCTGTCATATATTACGTTGGAAACGGATGCACCATTCCTATCACCCCAGAAACATCGCGGCGCTCGGAATGAACCGGCGTATATTCCAATCATCGCGAATAGAATTGCTGAATTGCAGGGTTGTTCAATGAATATGGTGGCAGAAGTAACCAGCAGTAACGTTCATACACTCTTTAATTGGGATGACTAAATTGGCGTCATCACTTACTACTTTACCTATTATTCAACAAGGTCTCGATACAGTCGAAAAAATGATGCTTTCACAGGCTGAAGACTATCATCCTGATTTAAAAGCTGCCTTATCCGTGATTCTTTCGTCTGGTGGAAAGCGCATTAGACCAACGATTATTCTGCTCATCGGCAGCCTATTAAATGCCAAATTCGATCTACTTATTCCACTAGCCACTTCAATCGAGCTCCTTCACACAGCCACATTAATTCATGATGATCTAATTGATGGTTCAATTCTTCGACGTGGTGTACCAACCCTGAATGCCAAATGGTCTCCGGCCGCAACCGTATTAACTGGAGATTTTGTCTTCGCTTCGGCTGCAAATATGGCGACGCGTACGAATTCTCTTGAAGTAATGGACCTGTTTTCACGAACGTTAATGACCATTGTTAATGGCGAAGTGAACCAATTGTTTACCAGCCGTTGTTCAACTGACATCAATGATTATTACAGGCGTATATATGCCAAAACAGCATCCCTTTTTGAAACATCCACACATGCTGCAGCCATCATCAGTAAGGTCGACGAATACTATACTGAATTATTACGAAAATTTGGATATGAGTTGGGAATGGCTTTTCAGATTGTTGATGACATTCTCGATTATGTAGGAGACCAGACTACCGTTGGCAAACCAGTAGGTGGCGATCTGCGACAGGGATTGATCACACTTCCGATGATCTTTTACATCGAGTCTAATCCACATAATTCGCTCATCCACTCGATCATTGAAGGAAAAACAATCCATGATGAAACCGAGATACAGCGATTGGTTGAAATGGTAGCCGCCAGCGATGCGATGACGAGGGCACAACAAGAAGCCCAGAATTTCATTGATCGTGCCCGCAAATGCTTATTGGAATTGAAGGATTCTCCAGAACGTGATTCCTTGTTAGAAATTACGCAATATATTGTGTCTCGTAAGAAATAAACCAGAACCTTTAAAAACAAAAAGCCGCTTTTGCGGCTTTGCTAGTGCGCTGGGTGGGAGTTGAACCCACACGCCTTGCGGCACATGGCCCTCAACCATGCCTGTCTGCCAATTCCAGCACCAGCGCAATAACTCGCTTATTATAACCGAGCATTTTAGGATGTCAAGCAAATTGCCCTGAGAGATAGGATTTTGGAAGGAGAAAATGAAATGTCAATTGTCTTAGATGCAATGGGTAGTGATGAATTTCCAGTGCCAGAAATTTTAGCTGCAGTTGAATTGAAACGTTTGGGTGAGCCGGTTTTACTGGTTGGGAAAAAAGAACTCATTGAGAGCAAATGTAAGGAATTAAATATTGACCCGAATATACTGGATATCATTGATGCGCCCGACATCGTTGAAATGACCGATAAACCAGTTGAATCATTTCGCAAGAAACCCAATAATTCAATGGCCATCGGTTTATCACTCGTGAAAGAGAATAAGGCCGAGGTTTTCGTAACCGCTGGAAATACCGGCGCGGCTTTCTTTAATGCCATAAAAATTCTAGACCGCTTGCCAAAAATTTCCCGGCCTGCACTGGCTGCGATTATCCCGGTCAAAACGGGGAAGTGTGTTTTTATGGATACCGGCGCTAATGCTGATTGCCGGCCAGATTTCTTGCTAGAATTTGCCGTGATGGGAAGCGTTTATGCCGGTAAAGTATTTGGTTTATCATCGCCATCGGTCGGTTTGTTATCCAACGGTGAAGAATCGGGCAAAGGTAATCAGCTTGTCAAAGATGCTTATCCCATCCTTGAATCAAGTGGATTAAACTTTTATGGCAACATCGAACCCAAGGAAATTTACGCCGGCAAGGTCAATTGCGTGGTTACAGATGGTTTCTCTGGTAATGTGTTCTTAAAGACCAGTGAAGCAGTGGGAAAAATGATCACAGATTTGCTTAAGGTCAATATTTCCTCACGCTTTTTAAGTAAAATCGGTTACCTGTTGGCAAAGCCCGCATTTGTAGGTTTGAAGAAAATGATGGATCCATCGGAAACTGGCGCTGCGATCCTCCTTGGCGTCAATGGATTAGTATTTGTCGGTCATGGCCGTTCAGATGCTCGTGCTCTGGTTTCTGCTGTAAAATTGGCACGAAATACCATCAAGTCGGGATTTATGTCAGCCATGAAAGATGAAATCCAATCCCGCCTTCCCTAATCTTCATCAGTAAAGGAAAAGCATGAAAGTTATCTCAAACGAAAAACTAATCAAACGTAACGGCAAGATCGGCAACATCAGTTCTCTAATCAGCATCGTTATCCTGGGTATCGGTATGTATTTCTCATTTACCGACAAAGACGGATCATACCTGCCCTATACGTTTGGTGCATTAATCATCGGTTTCCTCCTGTTCCAGGTAGGAAATTATTACATGTCCAAATGGGGAAAATCACCCAGACCGGATGAATTGATCTCCAATGCATTAAAGGGATTAGACGACAAGTACACACTTTATCATTACGTTACACCGGTTTCACATCTCTTAATTGGTCCTGCCGGTGTTATTTGCCTTGTGCCCATGAACCAGGCGGGAACGATCATTTATGATGCAACAAAGAAACGCTGGCGTCAAAAAGGCGGCAGTTTCTTCCTTAAAACATTTGGAGGGGAAAACATTGGCCGGCCTGAAAATGAAATCAAATATACGCTAGATGACGCTGCCAGGTTCCTTGCCCAGAAAGAAATCGATATTTCACCTTTTAAACCCGAACCAATTCTGGTATTTACCAATTCAAAAGCCACTCTTGAAGCCGAGGAATACCCATTTCCTGCAGTTGTCGCACCAAAATTGAAAGAATACCTGCGGAAGAAATCAAAAGAAAAACCGTTCTCGTTGGATACGGTAAAGGAGATTGAAACAAAGATCTCTGGTTAGTACGAGTAAGGGTGGCTTAATCAGCCACCCTTTTTCTTAACGATCCGTTTGATGGGTGATTTTTGTTGGTCTTGAAGTGATTTTAAACGTTTCACTTCATCTTCAGAAAGATTCCGAAATTCTCCAGGTTTCATGGAACCCAAAGTGAGACTGCCAATACGGATGCGCACCAGTTTTACAACAAACAGGCCCGTCAGCTTCGCCATTTCACGAATTTGCCTTTTATGGCCTTCTTTGAGAACAATCCGAATCCAGGCACCCTTGCCGGATGTCCTCTCAAGAGTCACCTGCGCAGGCGATGTTCGATGTCCATCCTCCAGAACAATTCCCCTTCTCCATATTTCGAGCTGCTTCTCATCTGGATGCGTAGAAACCAATACGCGATACTCTTTTTCGTGCTGGTAACGCGGGTGCGTCAGTTTGTTGAGTAAATCACCATCATTGGTTAAGAGAACCAGTCCCTCACTCTCGTAATCTAAACGCCCCACAATATCCAGTTCTTGTCCCCCGTCCACCAGATCAAATACTGTTCGCCGATGATCACCTTCAACTTTGTCGCAAAGTACAAAACGGGGTTTATAAAAAGCCACATAACGAAAACTTTTTATTTGTGGAATCAAATTTCCATCGACAAGGATTTTGTCAACTGAAATATCTGCTTTCTGACCAATAACAGCCTTTTTTCCATTAACAAGAACGCGGCCCTGCTCGATCAATTCTTCACATGATCTTCGTGATCCCAGCCCTGCCCGGGCAAGTATCTTTTGTATCCGCTCTTCAGACATATCCTAATCCTTTAAAAGGCCATTCTTAGGTTGATTTTCGATTTCATCCGTTTCATAAGGTGGAAGCTGGTCGAGAGAGTTCAACCCAAAATGCTGTAGAAAATCAACGGTGGTTGAAAAAAGGATCGGTCTTCCCGGTCCTTCCGCCCGGCCCACTTCTTGAATTAACCCCCGTGAGAGCAGGCTCTTGATAACACCATCACTGCTAACCCCGCGAATGGCATCAATCCCCGGGCGTGTAATTGGCTGACGGTAAGCAATGATAGCCATTGTTTCAATCGCAGCCCGGCTTAATCGCGTGGTTAATTCCAGACCCAGGAATTTTTCCACATCTGAGGCCATTTCTGCCGCAGTGGTCATCTGGTATTTGCCGCCATAACTTTGAATGGCCAGTCCCCGTCCAGAATAAAGTTGAGCGAGCTGCTCAAGCCCCTGTTCAACCTCTTTACAGGGCAGATCCAGTGTATCAGCAATCTGGCTTGGGGTGATTGGGCTTGATGCAACAAAAAGAACGGCTTCAATCCTCGCCAGAGTGTTGCTATTTGTTTTTTCCGGTGTCAAATCTGTCATGCTATAATAACCAAGTTAAATAGGATGTTATGATTATAATCGAGAACTTTCAACGGTTAATGATCCTTGATTAAAATACACCTTCTCTTACTCATTGTCTTTCTACTGATGCTTTCAGGGTGTTCTCTGATCAATCAGCAGAACGAACTGACGATCTGGGTTGTTGATTCAGGGAATTCTGCTTCTTATCAGGTACCTGCAGGGTCCACCGTTTCTCAGGCGTTAGCTTATCTCGATATAAAACTGGATACGCTTGATCGCACGGATCCCTCTTCAATATCCCTTCTTTCTGATGGTCAAACGATAAAGATTATCAGGGTAAAAGAGGAATTTGAGGTCGTAGATTCAGTTCTACCCTTCGAACAGCAAACGGTAAAAAATGAATCGATCGCAGAAGGACACAAAATTTTAATTCAATCGGGTGTGAACGGTTTGCAGCAAACCACTTACCGAATTGTTTTCGAGGATGGAATTGAAGTATCGCGGACGGTTGTAAAAACGGAAGTCGTCCAACAATCCAAACCTGAAATTGTTATGATCGGAGTCCAATCACCTTACACCGCTGTTCCCATATCCGGCATTATCGTTTATATATCTTCATCGAATGCATGGATCATGGAGAATAATACCGGCAACCGCCGCGCGGTTGTAACCACTGGTGACCTGGATGGACGAATCCTTACCCTTTCTCCCGATAGAAAGTGGTTGCTGTTCTCGAGATCACCTGAAGCAAGTGAAACAAATGTAATCAATAGTCTCTGGCTCGTAGATATTACGGAAACCGATCCAGAGCCAATAGATACTATGATACGCAATGTTGTTCATTATGCTGAATGGGTTCCGGGGAAAAATCAAACTTTTACATATTCCACGGTAGAACCGCGTTCTGTTGCACCCGGCTGGCAGGCCAACAACGATCTCCAAATGTATTCTTTCGATGAAAACGGCAAGAAGTTAAACAATAAAGTCATCGTGGATTCGAACTCTGGAGGTCAATACGGTTGGTGGGGAACAACCTATCAATGGTCACCCGATGGCAGCAGGTTAGCCTATTCGCGGCCAGATTCGATCGGATTGGTTGATTTTTCGACCGGAGAGATGCAATCACTGATTGACTTTTCGCCATATCAGCCAAAATCTGATTGGGCATGGGTTCCGAGCATAAGCTGGTCAGAAAACAACCAGACCATCTATACGATTTTGAATTCAGCGGGCGACAAACCCAATTCACCTAGTGGCGTACAATATGATCTTGTAGCTCTCCTTCCAGATACCGGAAAAATCATCACCCTTTCTGAAGGGTGTGGTTTGTTTTGCTATCCTGTGCTTTCACCGACTGATGAGCAGGGTCGGTTTTCAGTGGGGTTTCTCTCGTCAATCATTCCTGAACAAAGTGAAACAAGCCGGTACAATTTAAAAATCATGGACCGTGACGGGTCAAACCAGACCAAGCTGTATCCCGGGGAAGGAATTCAGGGATTGAGCCCACAATTCATTGCCTGGTCACCTTATCAAGAATCTGACGCAGATCGATGGATTGCTTTCATTGCCCAGGGCAATATATTGCTTGCTAACCCTTCAACCTCTACTATTCGTCAAATTAGTGGAGACTCCTCTGTAACAAAATTAATCTGGAGGTAAATCTTTATGCGTGTTCTCATCACCGGGGCAGCCGGATTCCTTGGATCACATCTTTGTGATTATTTGATTTCTCAAGGCCATTCTGTAATTGGAATGGACAACTTTATCACTGGCAGCCCTGAAAATATTGCTCACCTTGCGGGAAATCCAAATTTTTCTTTCATCAAGCATGATGTTTCTGAGTATATCTTCGTCCCTAAAAAAGTAGATGCAGTCATGCACTTTGCATCACCAGCCAGTCCCAATCCCGCATCGCCATTCAGTTATCCCAGTCTGCCCATCCAAACCATGAAAGCTGGTGCGTTGGGAACTCACAACACGCTTGGGGTAGCAAAAGAATTCGGTGCCCGCTTTCTATTGGCATCCACCAGCGAAATTTATGGCGACCCTCTTGAGCACCCTCAGAAAGAATCCTACTGGGGGCATGCAGATCCCATCGGTTACCGTTCGGTATATGATGAGGCAAAACGTTTTGCTGAAGCCCTTACGATGGCCTACCACCGTTATCACAATATTGACACGCGTATTGTGCGTATTTTCAACACTTATGGTCCTCGCATGCGATTGGATGACGGCCGGGTGGTGCCCAATTTCATTATTCAGGCATTGAAAAAAGAGCCTTTGACAGTCTATGGAGATGGATTGCAAACCCGCAGTTTCTGTTATGTTTCTGACCTGATTGAGGGTATTTATAAACTTCTCATGTCTGATGAGCATCTACCAGTCAATATCGGCAATCCCTCTGAAATTTCTATTCTAGATTTTGCTAATGAGATCAACCGCCTGACAGGTAACCCGGCTGGAATTATTTTTAAGAAAGATCAACGCCTGGGGGATGATCCCCAACGGCGTCAACCGGATATCACTCGCGCAAAGACCATCCTCAACTGGCAGCCTCATACAAACTTGCAGGATGGGTTGACTGCAACCATCGAATATTTCAGACAGAAGATTAACATTGAATGAGTTTAATTAACGATTCAACAGAACGAAAAAAATTTTTCCGATTCGCAATTGTGGGTGCAATTGGATCAGTTATTGATTTCGGGGTATTTAACCTCTTGTCGTCACTGCTCAATTTTTCTGCGCTCTGGTCAAGTGTAATATCCTTTATCCTGGCAGTGATTAGCAATTTTGTTTGGAACCGGTTATGGACCTTTCCTGAAACACGCAACAGTCCGGTACTGAAACAACTGACACAGTTTTCGATCGTCAGTCTGGCCGGGCTAGCCATCCGTACTCCACTTTTTGCTTTTCTAGAGAAGCAATTTGTTCCCCTTGCAGAAAAATGGATTCCGAACATACTTACCCCCCGAATCGTCGGCCATAATGTCGCTCTCGCGTCTGTCATTCTCGTTGTGATGCTTTGGAATTACTTTGTCAACCGATTCTGGACTTTCAAAAATCCCAGCAAGAGGAATGAGGTTACCAATGAATCATAGACAGCGTATGCAAGACTGTATCTCAGGTTCAGAAGTGGATCGGCCTCCAGTGGCTTTGTGGCGTCATTTTCCGGTAGATGATCAAGACCCTAAACAACTTTCCGAGGCCATCATTCAATTCCAAAACACCTATGATTTTGATTTCATCAAAATAACTCCGGCTTCGTCATTCTGTGTCCGCGATAATGGTGTCATGGATGCCTGGCGTGGAAATCCTGAAGGTACCCGCGAATTTACTTATTATCCAATTCAGAACCCAAAAGATTGGGCTCGTCTTAAAAGACTCTCTCCGCAGGAAGGGAATCTAAAAAGCCAATTGGAATGTATCAAATTGGTCAAATCTGGCACAAAAGACACTCCAGTAATACAAACGATTTTTGAACCCATGTCACAGGCCAAAAACCTTGTCGGAAAAGAAAACCTGCTCGTACATATGAGACAACATCCCAAAGAGTTACACACAGGTCTGCAACGAATCACTGAAAACACGATTTCCTTTATCGAAGCATGCAAAGCAATTGGTATTGATGGAGTCTTCTATGCCATTCAATACGCTCAAGCCAGTCTGATGAGTAAAACTGAACTTGATGAATTTGTCATCCCGTATGCCAGAGAGATTTTGAATCACACAAAAGAATTATGGCTGAACTTGATTCACATCCACGGAAAGGACATTTACTTTGATGCGATAAGTGATTTACCGACTTCTATCATCAACTGGCATGATCGAGAAACCTTTCCTTCTCTTCGTCAGGCACAGGATTTATGCAGCGCTGCAGTCTGTGGAGGTCTGAAACAATGGGACATGCTGGTTTATGGCTCTGCTGACCAAGTCTCATTAGAAGCTCGAGAAGCAATACAACAGACAAATGGGAAAAGATTCATTCTAGGGACTGGGTGTGTTTTACCCATAATTGCCCCGCATGGCAATATTTCTGCGGTGCGCAGGGCTGTCGAAGAGGTGGTTTGAAATGAGCCAACCACGTATCATTTCTGGCAAGGCTCGCGGGATACGCTTGCTTCCTGTCCCTGGCGATACGACACGACCAGTAACCGATCGAGTCAAGGAAGCCCTTTTTAATATCCTTTCAACGGATATTATCGACGCTTCATTTCTTGACCTGTTTGGTGGCACTGGCAGCATCGGCATTGAAGCGTTGAGCCGGAATGCGAAATCTTGTTTATTCCTAGAAATTAATTCAAAAGCAGTTGCTACAATCAAAGAGAATTTGTTGAGGACGCGCACCGCTGACGCAGCGACGGTACTTCAAACAGATGCATTAAAATATCTGGCTTCTCCTCAAACGAAATCTTTTGATTATATATATGTGGCTCCCCCGCAATATAAGGGAATCTGGGAAAAAGTAATGCATTTGATCGATAACAACATCAACCATTTATCTGAGGATGGGTGGGTTATCGTTCAAATCCACCCAATTGAATATGTGAGCCTGGAACTAACAAATTTAATTGAATTTGACCAAAGAAAATATGGCTCAACACTGTTGATTTTCTACGAACGTAAATCATAAACAGTTACACAACCCAACTTGTAACCCGTTTTCCATCCTCGTCATAAAGATATTTGCCAAAGAATTGTTTACCTGTATCTCGAGCCTGGATAACCCGTGAAACGAGTTCAGGGATATCCTCCACCACATTTATTGAATCCAATGCTCCAATCTCAATCCAATGCAAAGAGCCCTCTTCCGAGTCAGAAATATCCCCTCGTATTTTTTGACCAGAGAAGACGAACAGGAGTATCCCTTGTTCGTCTTCTACATCGATCATGATCGTGCCCATAAGGCTGAGATCGTCACAGAGAATTCCTGCTTCTTCTTTCAACTCTCGAATGGCACCACTTAATACATCTTCTCCACGTTCAATGTGCCCGCCAATCCCATTGTAAAATCCAGGAAATATCTTTTTGTTCTCGGGTGCTTTCTGAAGTAACACCTTACCGTCTTTAATTAATAAAATAATTGATCGAGGAACAACCTGATAGCGTCCCTTTAATATTCGCTGCGGATTCTTGGACATAAGGTAAATGAACCTCTAGCTCAGGAACATTGGAATGCCCATGAAATCCTTAATCTTAGGCACATAATTCTCAATATCATAGAAACTGGCAATATCAACACGCTTCTGCCCTGCAAGTACCATATTGATAGGTACCGTGGTGTACTTTCCGCCATGCAATGCCACTAGTTTTCCGGTTTCGTTACGTTTGATCAATTGAACAGCCAGGTTTCCATAAGACATGGCCACCATTCGATCGAGTGAATCTGGTGCACCAGAACGCATTAAATATCCTAATTGCTGATACATAATATCCTGGCCGGTTAGGCGTTTAATCTCGGCAGCTGTAGCTTCTCCGACCCCACCCAATTTTCGGTGACCATAAGCATCAGCTTCACCGGATTCAATTATGGATCCCCCTTCCATAATCGCCCCTTCACTGATGGTCATCATGCAATAATTTGACGGATTTTTTCGCTTATCTTCGAGCAGGAAATTTGCCAATTTCTCAATATTAAAGGGGACCTCAGAAATGATGGCTCGATCCACATAGCTTAGATAGGCCGAAATGAGGCTGGTTTCACCAGAGTTGCGGCCAAATAACTCAACAATTCCAATACGCTCATGTGATCCAACGCTGGTGCGCATATTGGTAATAAAATCAACGCTACGGGTAACGGCGGTTGAAAAACCAATGCAGTAATCAGTGCCAAAAACGTCATTATCCATCGTTTTTGGAATACCCACGATGGGAAAACCTTCCTTATTCAATCGAACAGAGAAACTAAGGGTATCATCTCCTCCGATGGAAACAAGCACGTCGATACCGAGATGTTCCAACACCTTCAAAGTATAGTCCGTGTAATCCATTGTTCCCTGATCATCTAATTTTTTACCATACTTCGAATTCTTCAAGAAGTCAGGAATATCAGATGGTTTTACTTTTTGTGGATTTGTTCGTGAAGTATGCAAGAAAGTCCCCCCGGTACGATCAACCGTCCGAACATCCTCCCGGGTTAAATTTTTAATATAGTAATCATGTGTAGAAGGTTCGTCCAGGTTATATTGAAGTAAACCTGCCCAACCGCGCCGAATTCCTACCATTTTGTACCCATTATCAAACGCACTCATGGCTACTGATTTAATGGCTGGATTCAGACCCGGCACATCGCCTCCTCCGGTTAGGATTCCAATCGTTTTACTCATAGTGTGCTCCTAAAAAAGATGATTTCAACTAACCGGGGTTTCTAATACCGGTATTTTTACAGTGACTTCAACACCACTTTCTTCATTTGCTGTGATCATCATTGAACCGCCCAGCATTTCAGCCCGTTCTTTGATCAGTTTCAATCCCAAACCTCCGCTATCACTGATCTTCTCGGGGTTAAACCCTTTTCCGTTATCTTTAATCACAAGCAAAACCTGTGAGTTATCCAGGGTAAGAGCAACATCGACTTTCATTTTTCCAGGGTTGTTCTGGTTATGTTTAATGGAATTTCCTATCAGCTCTTGTATCGCTCTGAAAATAAAAACCTCGAGATAGGGTTCAAGTTTCTTCTCGCCACCATTGATCGTAAGCGAAATATCTATACCAGTATCCTCTTTCAGACTGGAAACATGTTTTCTCACAGTAGGAACCAACCCCAGATCATCCAACATCATTGGCCGCAAATCAGTAATGAATGAACGGACCTTTTGAAAGGTGGTCATCGCCGAGTTCTTTAGTTTATCTAATTCTTCTCTGGCTTTGGCTGGATCCATATCAAATAATTTCGTGGCAATTTCGGCTTGAACAATAAAATTCGAAAGCGCCTGAGCCGGACCGTCATGCATCTGACGCGAAAGCCTCTGTCTTTCCGCTTCCTGTGCTGTAATCAACATTTCCAATGTCGCAACCCCGCCTGGTTGCGGTGAACCAGTTTGGGGTTGAATTGAAAAGGACTGCAAGAATTCCTGTGTTTTTTCAAGATGCGCCACAAAATTGTTCAGGCACGAACGCTGCTCCTGCAATTTATCCATTTGACTGCGCATGACCAGGAGTCTCTGCTGGGCATCCATGGCTTCGTTAAATGTGTCACGAATTTCAGTTTTTGATGCTGAATCAAGGTTACTCTGGATCCTTTGAAGTAAGGAAGTAACAGAAGCTTTTTTTTGTGTCAGTCGCGTAAATTCACCCTGGCTTTGATCCAAAGTCAGATTAATATCCTTTAGCATGGATTTGGCTTGAAGCAATTCTTGCATAATGAATTCTTTGAATTCATCGCCCGATTTAATCATCGCATTTGCTGAGAAATCCATAGTTACTCCCGCGACTCACTCACAATCCGAAAATTAATTATATAAGTATAGCATAATGCCTTTTTATTGTGGTTTAAATAATTGCGTTATTTGAACCGTTTTTACAAGAGAGTCATTCTGATAACTGAATTGCGCAATGATCTCACCCTCACTACCGATCTTTTGATACCAGTCTGAAAAAACAACCACATAATCTGCACCAGAACGTAAGATATATGCTTCTAATTCTGCTTCATCGCGAATGATAGGTACCACATTCGAATCAATTAACCCGGCCAGATCTACGATCTTTCTTTCTGAATAATAACCAATCGCTCCAATATCATGTGCTGCCACGATTGAATCAGAAGATGTATAATCTCTCAACCAAAGCGCTGGCTCTACCATCAATTTATTTACAGTGTTGACATCAGTGGAAAATGCCGAGATTCCAGGAATCAGAAAGGTTACGCTGATAATCACCAGACTTACCAGACTTATTCTCCGGTACATGGTTCGTTTTTTCTGAGTTATCCTTTCAATGATATCGAGCGTTCCTTCATACCCTGTTAAGAAATAAATCGGGATTACTGGAATGAGATATCTTCCATGTTGATATGTAACCGGCAATCGCACGGCATAAGAAAGGATATAGCCTAGTACCCATAAGATTGAACTCATACCCCAGGAATCCCGCTTCCGAATAACGAGAAATAGCGACCAGAGAAAACCTGGAAGAAGTAACAAACCTGCACCTGAGAGTAAGACAGTAAACAGGTTGAGGTAACGAGTAATCAAAGGGATAGATAACAACTCGCGATATTCTGCGGATTTTGCAAAAAATGTGTTGGGTAATATCGCTCCAGAAAGAGAGTAGTTATGATACCCGTAAACAAGCAAAGGAATAACCAACCCACCTAGAAGTAGGAGGAATGAATGAAACCGTTGTTTTTTTTGCAATATATTGATTGCAAGAATGAATAAAGCGGGTCCAAGTAATGTAATTCCATCAGGGCGAATGCACACAAGCAATCCAATGCAAAGCCCTATCCAGTAATCATTTACTTTTTTTCGTAACAAATAAAAGCAAAATGCGATTCCCAGAGTGAATAACAATGTTTCCATGCCTGATCCCGATGCCCACACCAGATGCCACTCTAAAACAATGAGCAAGCCAAATATCATGCCTTCGGTTTTCTTTTGCGGTGTTTGTAATTCAAAAAGTCGAAAACAGACATACACCAGACCCAAGAAACAGAGATAGGAAACCAGGTAGGTCCATATGAAGGGGTTATCAGAATGTAAAAGAAACCCGGGTACAAGCATCAACGTCCACAGTGGGCTGGTTGAACCTGCTGATTGTTCATTGAGCGAATAAGTCCAGGCGCCGTCTCTGGCAAAGCTGCGCGCATAGGTCTGATGTATCCATGCATCATCCAATGGAAATCCTGCTCCATTCTTGCTGATGCAATATCCAATATTGACAACAAAAACAAGAATGGTTAAGCCACACAGCAACCAGTAGATTCCACGGTTTGTGACCACCCATAATAAGAATGAATCAATTTTCTTTCGTATCGTAGATTTCATAGATTTCTGAACTGCCAAGTTTGAAAAGGAGTTTTAATCTGTCTTGGGAATTCTTGTCTTGATCTAAATCATTGCGCAATAGCCTGTTATCCTGAGTTAAGATCACAAATCTTGCGCCAAACTGGTCTGCTGCCGTAAGAAGTTCTTGAATCCCGTCACTGGGATTAACGATCGCCATTCGATTCGCCGCAAGATAATATCCAGGGGGATCATTGACCATGATCACAGAGTCTTCATCGCCAGTCCTTCGGATAATTTCCTCATCAAGGATTTTATATTCGTTTAAAGTCCCATTCCAGCCAGAATCAGATGAAATTGGCTGATTCACTTTCTGGATAAAAATCACCACAGAAAGGACGGTTACAGTTGCAATGATCGCTGCGCCAAACATTTTCCAGGAACGATTCGGAATCCATTTGCGGTACTTCACACCAAGATCAATAAAACCCTGTAGTCCAATCGGGACCAATCCCCAAAAGATCACCTGAATAGCAGAATTGGAATGGAAGTAACCTCCACGATACCCAGCATACGGAAAAACAAGTGACATGACCAGTAAAACAATTGCTGATATCACCAATGTTAACTGCGTAATAAAATGCTTTCGAGTGCGCCAGATCCCCATAGCGATAAAAGGAACAAGTATGATGCTTCCATTGACACCCAACAGACTTTTAACATTATTCCACAATGCTGAAACCCGATCGAAAAGAATCTCACCTAAACCTGAAGCCCAAAAACGATCTGGAGAGATTGTCTGAGCATTATAGAAGAAAAGGTCGTCATAATCTGTCGCCCAAATCAGGTGCCCGTTACCGGGAGGCATTATCGACTGAAAAACGATAAGGTTTCGAATATACCAGCCAGCCATGATCAAGAGATAACCAAAAGCAAAGATAATCACCGAAAAGATGAGAGGTTTTACAGCTCTTTTACCGCGCCCCCAGTGCTTCCAAACATTAAAAAGAACTGCAACACCAACCACAAACCAGATGGCGCCATCTGCTCTCGTCAAGTGGATTAATCCAGTAACCAGTCCCAATAGAAAAATCCACCGCTTTTCAGGTTTTTCATTTTTCACAGCCAGATTAATCTGGTACGCTGAAAAGATGAATATTCCACCCATTAACATAAGGGGGGTAAAAGAATCTATATTGATTAAATATGGCAGGTAATACACGCTGAATATCGCTGCGCACCCGGCCAGCCAACCGGCACCCTTCACTGGATAAAATTCCTGTGCGAACCATGCCGCCAACACTGGAATGACGCCAGCCAAGAGCACAAAGAACAATCTTGCAGAATAAAATCCTGTAGAGCCAAGAATTTTCATTCCTGCTGCTGCGAGTAAAGAACTAAATGGCATCCAATAGGAAAATGAAACAGTGGGTAATGAAACAGGTCCATTCAAATAATTCCAAATGTATGGTTCTGTCTTCCAATTCCCCGCAGCGATTTGAATTCCGCCTGCGTAGTAATACTCCGCGTCCATGTAACCCGGTTCGCGAAGGATCAAGGTTAATATTGAAAAGAAGACCGCGCTGATGAAATATAAGAGGAAATATTGTTTTCTAGTCATTGGAATTCGTAATGTTAAAATCGATCCAAATCATCTAAATTTTTTCCGTATAATGCCCACCATCTAGACCAATATAACAAGATTATTGATATTCCAGGAAGGACGATTCGAAGAATTGTCTCTGAATGAATCACCATAGGTCCTGTCAAGAAAAAACCTGAGACAGCCCATTGACCAACTAAAAGCACAATCAGTAAGCCCGCGACAAAAAATTCGATCTTCCCTTTCCAACGTTCCATGAACAAATCCAGCCCCAAGAATAAACCAGGTATAGAGAAAATTAAATATTCAACAGAAGAGCGCGTGCTTAGCCACAAACTTGCCGCCATCGTGAGCGCAAATAGCCAATAGATACGTTTTATTCCTCGATTCTTGATAAAAAACCATTCCACAATCAGAATGGCCAGAATGAAAACAACCTTTACAATCGCAAAGCGGGTAGATATTCCTGTGAATGCACTGGCTATTTCACTACCGTTTGATGAGATCGGGTTATCGAATGAGTATTGGATTACTGATCTTGCATACTGCAGCGGCCATGATGGAATGAGAAGCAGCGAAAACCCCATCAGGATTATTAGTGTGCCCATAAACCAATAAACAATTTTGACCCGTCGATCGATAATTGCCCATATGAGCAGAAAGAGTACGATTAGCCAGGAAACATCAGGTTTTATCAGAGAAATTCCCAGCATCACCCCTGCGGTTTCATCGTTGTGATTCCGGATAGCCATTATGGAAAAGATGATCAACGCGAAACTGATGATCACAATATCGCCATTTAATATCGACATGACTGATGGATAAGAAACCACCACAACCAGAATCAGCAATAAAAATATAGATGCAGGTTTTTTTGATTTTTGCCAGCGAAAGAGCGATAATCCCGCAAACAACAAACTGACTTCCAATATCGTCATCCAGATAGCGGTTGCCAGCATAGGATTTTTGACAAGCGATATCGGGGTATACAAAAATAACGCAAATAATGGAGCCAGAAACCGGTATTCTATCCTTGCGTTTTCTGGATGCAATTCTTTGATTGTGGTACTAATCTTCGCAGCTGCGTCATCTGCATAGGGGCTGGTTCCATCTGTAAGGAATGCTCTAGTGCCAACCCAGTGAGCTATGAATTCATCTCCAGCGGGGTACTCCTCTAAGACCAGCCAGTTGCCAATGGTAACCAGAACGAGCCCTACGACAATGATCGCTGCAAAAAAATAATATTTTCTGGATTGTAATAACCTGATCAATTTCGCTCCTAAGAGATTACTGATGAGATTATTATAATGTGTGAGTGCTGGAATTTCACATAAAAGAAGATCGACCTCTTTCGAGGTCGATCTTTGTTAGATTTTCTTGTGATAAACCCGGTGATTTTTATAAGGTTTCCCGCCCGCAGTAATTAAATCTTTTCTCATCTGCACCGCGGTCTCTGCAACCTGTGTTAATTCAAAATGTTCGAATCCATATTCTCGAATGGTTTTTTCCATTTCATAATACAAAAGCGCATTTCCACCCCGACCCTGGTATTCCGGCAGAATCCCAGCACCATTAAGAGAAACCCATTTCGTTCGTTTTAGCTCAATTAACAGATCAATGATGCAGCCCAGAGTGAGTTTTCCACCGTGTCGTTTCATTGCCTTTGAAACATCAGGAAATGCGATTAAGAAACCAACAATTTCCTCGTCGTAGGTAATGATCTTGATCAACCTGGGATCGATAACTGACATCAGATTATCGACTAACAATTTCATTTCACTTTGAGATAATGGATAATATTCCCAGTTATTAATAAATGACTTATTGTAAGTTTCGCCAACTTTATTTGCGTATTTTTTAACCAATTCTCTTTTCGATTTGAATTCGTGAATTTTAAATTTACCCCTTTCGATTACACGGGTGGCAACTTCTCTAACCTTTTCGGGCATCTGAAAATCATCTTTATGGACGTAGCAAGAAACAAAATCAACCTCTTTCTCAAAACCAAGATTTTCAAGAAGTTTCGGATAGTAAGGGAAGTTGTAACTGACCATATTCATCATTTGATGCTGGTCATAACCCTCGATTAAGATTCCATATCCATCAAATGAAGATAATCCTTTTGGTCCAACCACTTCCGTTAGGCCGCGTTCCCTGCACCATTCAAATGCTTTTTCAAATAATGCATTGGCTACTTCTTGATTGTCAATACAATCAAAAAGACAAAATTGTGCTTTTTTGGTCTTGTGGTACTCATTAAACGGATTATTCACCAGAATTGCCAATCGCCCAACAATCTTTCCATCCATTTTTGCCACGTAGAACTGTCCGTCGGAATGTTCATAAAAAGGATGTTTCTTCCGATTCAGCATCAATTTGACATCATTAATAAATGGAGGCGTATATTGGGGAACATCACGATATAGATCATATTGGAATTGAACAAATGCATTTACTTCAGATTTTGAATCTTGATTTACGGTTTCGATAGTGATCATTGCTTATGTCCTCGCGAAACAAAAATGTGAAGAAAATAACAAATAGAGTATACATCACTTTATATTTGTCACATCTACTCAAAATGTATAAACCCCATCTATTGCACACGCCGGTCAAATCGCACACATAAACCGGTTCATGTCGCACAGTTGGGATAAAAAAATACTGGCATAAGGTATTATAAATTAAGTGTGCGCCATAGGCCGGTTTCCACGCAACATTCTTTG
>Ga0208826_1000187_pt1 | contig 71253 bp, 65 predicted proteins | sample AD_UKC115_MetaG_FD_184451 | JGI IMG/M metagenome (GOLD analysis project Ga0208826, IMG submission 184451) | Active sludge microbial communities of municipal wastewater-treating anaerobic digesters from Hong Kong - AD_UKC115_MetaG (SPAdes)... | ecosystem: Engineered > Bioreactor > Anaerobic >... | reverse complement strand
ACCTCCGATACCCTCCAGGGATGGCATGGCTACTGGCTGCAGGCCTACCAGGGCGACATCTCCCTGATCATCCCGAACTAAACCGCCACTCGGCAGTGCGGACTCATATCCGTAACTGCAAGGCATAGGAAAGAGGCCCGGCTGACATCAGCCGGGCCTCTTTTCACGTCCAAGGTGCGGTTGTCCGGAGGACAGGAAGCCGGCTAGTGTTCCGGCTAAGCCGGATCGGAGAATGCAGCCTAGCAGCGCACTAATAGGCTCGGGTGTCGTCGCTCTCGGAGAGGTGATAGGAGAGCACGGCCAATTCCTGGATGAAACAGACGTTCCGGACGACTACGTCCTCAGGTACGCGTATGGTGGTAGGAGCGAAGTTGAGTATGACCCTGATCCCCGCATCGACGAGCTGATCGGTCACGACCTGAGCGGAGGACGCAGGGACGGCGATGATGGCTATTCGGGCTCCCAGCTCGAGGTTCGCTTCCTTGAGCCGATTGACATCGAGTATGTCGAGATCCCAGAGCCGGCGTCCGATCTTGTTGTAGTTGTTGTCGAACACCCCCACGACGTGGAAGTTGTGCCGGCGGAAGGCGGGAAAGCCGACGAGCGCTGATCCCAGGTTTCCGGCCCCAACCAGAAGCACGGGTTGCTCCTTCTCGACTTTGAGGATCTTAGCCAGACGGGCTTGCAGATCGTAGACGTTGTACCCGATCCCGGGCCGTCCGAACTCGCCGAAGTAAGAGAGATCCTTTCTGAACTGGGCGGCGTGTATCCCGGTGGCCTCCTCGATCTCGGCCGAAGATATGGTGTCGATCCCCGTCGCTTCGATATCATTCAGGTAGCGAAGGTACGTGGCAAGTCTTTCGAGTGTCGGCATCGGTACTCTGGTCTGCCGTGCCATGGTGTCACTCTCCTTAGAAGCCGGCTGAATAGCAAAGTTCGTGCATTATTTCACAGCCGTGCCTAGAATATAGCACAGTCTGTTTCGGAATGCAACTGCAGGCAGTGCGGAAGGATCACCGCCTGGGACGGGGGATGAGAGCAGGAACGGACCTCCGGTATTGGCTGTATTCCCGACCGAATCGCTCCCTGAGCCTGGGCTCCTCGTTCACGCGGAGATACTCGATGCCCGCCACAGCAGCTAACGGCAGCAGCACCAGCGCCGTGATTGATCTGCCGTATAGAGCGGCTGCGAGCAGCATGAAGAGCAGCCCCAGAAACATAGGATTTCGCGTGTAGGCATATGGGCCTGTGGTAACGAGCTGCTCCGTCGGCAGGAGCGCGAGCCAGAGCACCTCCACCGGCGAGCCTCGGCCGACGAAGAGGATGTACGAGTACGCCCAGAAGATCCAGAACAGTCCGACCAGCACCGAGAGGGCCGAAAGGAAGAGGTACCCATTGAGGGGAGCCGGCGGGAGAGGCGGAAGCGCCAGGATGCGGTCTGTGAGCCAGGCGAAAGCATAGTACACGGCAGGGATGACGATTGCAGCCACTACGACGATGAGCAGGCTTATCAGTCTACGAATCCAGGACATAACCTCACGCTCCAAGAGGCTCCGCGCACACGAAGCGCACTTTCGGTCATAGAGGCTGCTTCGCCGGGGTACCGGCCTGGCGCGGATATGCCGTGGGAGTATGACGGTCTTTCCTGACCAGTACGAGCGTCCGGCCGGCATCCCCTCCCGGCAGCGAGAGGGACTCTGCCCGCACCAGCTTGCCGCCGAGCTTCCTGATGGCGTTCGCGGCACCGGCGATCTCTTCCGCGACATCGGGGCCCTTGTAGGCGACGAACCATCCGCCCGGCCTGCAGAACGGTATGCACAACTCGGACAGCACGGATAGACGCGCCACCGCTCGGGATACCGCGAAGTCGAACTGCTCCCGGTATGCCTTGTCCCGAGCCGCATCCTCCGCGCGCGCGTGGACCAGCACGGCGTCCGTTATCCCCAGTTCCTTGAGCGCAGCTTCTATGAACACCAGCCGCTTGCGGACCGAATCGAGCATCGTCACCTTCAGGTCCGGACGAGCGATCTTCAGTGGGATCGCCGGAAAACCCGCGCCGGTGCCTACATCGATGATCGAGGCGCCGCCGGGTATATCGATCACCGATAGCAGGCTTATGGAGTCCAGGTAGTGCTTGACGACTATCTCGTCCGGATCGGTGATGCTGGTGAGGTTGAGCTTCTCATTCCACTCCAGCAGCAGGTCGGTAAGCGACTCGAACCGCTCCAACTGGCTGTCATCGAGTGTGATACCCAGTTCGGCTGCTCCTGAAGCTAACTTTGCTGTCGGGAAAGCGTTCATATCGTGCGGTTACCCGTGGGCTGATAAGCATAGAACACGGACCATGCGGGATCCGTGTTCTATGCAAGGTCTACCCCGATACTGGGCTGGGCAAAGCTGCCGCGGCTACTTCGCGGGCACGCTCGACGGGCGCGCCGGCTTCCAGGGGAACTTCGGCACGGGAGCCGGCTCGGTGAAGAGCGACTCTCTCAGCTTGTCGGCGAGCACATTCGCGTTCGCTCCCTGGCTAATGGCGAATCCCACAAAGCCCAAACCCTTCTTATGAGCCTCTTTGGCCTGACGTACGGCGCCGTCCAGATTGCCCTTCGACACGGAGAGCGTATTCGCGGCGAATCGGTTGTAGGACCACCTCTTCATGCCGTCGAGCCAACTGGTGTACATCACCGCGTGCTTCTCGTTGGCCGGGTCTTTGTAGTTCATCGGCATGTTGACGTCGATGATCCCCTGCTCCATCCACAGCCGCCAGTCCTGGAAGCAGTGAGCATAGGCGTCGGTCTTCTTGAAATCATCCGGGCATCCGCCCCAGGGAATCGTTGCGGCGGAGAGAACAACCCAGGGCTTCTGCCGGTTGATCTCCTTCTGGATGGCTCGTACGGTCTCGGTGACCTGGTCCCGGCGCCACTGGCACCACTTCTCGTCGGTCTCGGCCGGCTTACCGGCACCACCATACTTCGCGTGGTAGGCGGCAAGGGCTGCGTCGCTGTAACCGAACTTTCGGCCGGAATAGCGAATGTAGTCGAGCATGATGCCGTCCACATCGTACTTCGAGAGGATGTCGGCGACGATCTTCACCAGATATTCCCTGACACCGGGTGCGCCCGGGTCGAGGTACGTTCCCTCGCTCCCCGAGATGACGCCGTCGATGGTCTTAGTCAGCCATTCGGGATGCCGGTTGACGACATGCTTTGGATCCGCAGGAGGCGTCTTGCTCGTCCACGTACGGTAGGTATTGATCCAGGCGTGGACCTCGATGCCATTCTCATGCGCCTTCTTGATCATGTAGCCCAGCGGATCGAAGTCCGGGCCACCCTTGATATTGGTAGCCCGGGGCTCGTAGGCCGAGTTGTAGTAGGCATCTCCGACGCGGCGCACCTGGTACTGAATGATGTTGATGTTGGCCCGCTTGGCCCACTTGATCGTCTCGTCGATTTGCTCGGGGCTGAGGCCTCCATCGATCCAGTGGTGGACCTGGATGGCGCGAAACTCGGGCTGGGCGGCCTGTGTCATCCCGACGGCGAGAACAAGCAGCAACAGGGCTGTCGCGACAAACCTTAATCTCATGATGATGGCTCTCTCCTTGCGTTATTTTGAGGTGAGAGGGTCACCTCGAACGGTAACACATTCTAACATGTTTTACGTCCTTTGGGTATTGTTTGTGACGCCAATGACGCTCGCTCTGTTGACTCTGCGCCTGCCCAGATGCTACCCTAACGATGGCATACGCGCATAATCGGAGGCATACCTCATGAAGGACAAGACACAGATACTGGATGGCATACTCGAATGCGGACTGGCGGCCGTGGTGCGCGGCCAGTCGGACGAGCAGATCCTCAAGGCGATCGAAGCGGCGCTTGAAGGCGGCGTCAACGTCATAGAGGTGACGTTCACCGTCCCCAACCCGCTTCAGATCATCGAAGCAGTCGCTGCCAGGGTGAGCGATGACGTCATCCTTGGGGCGGGAACCGTGCTGACGCCCGAGATGGCCGCGAGCGCGGTCGACGCCGGCGCGCAGTTCATCGTGAGCCCGAGCACGAACGTGGCGACGATCTACATGGCGAAGGAGAGAGGGGTCCCGGTCTTCCCGGGCGCACTGACTCCGACGGAGGTGATCACCGCGTGGCAGGCGGGCGGCGACATCATCAAGATCTTCCCGGCCAACGTGATGGGGCCGAGCTACTTCAAGGACCTGCACGGCCCGTTCCCGGAGATACCGTTCATGCCGACGGGCGGGGTTGACCTGACCACGGCGCGGTCGTGGCTGGAGTCGGGCGCTGTTGCCCTCGGCGTCGGCGGAGCCTTGATCGACAAGAAGCTGATGGCTGAGGGGGACTACGCCGAGATCACGCGGCGGGCCAGGGAGTTCAGGCGGATAGTTCGGGAGTATAGAAGTGGCCAGTGACCAGTAGCCAGTAGCCAGTGACCAGTATTTGGTGGGGATGAGACAGATGAGCGAACTCCGGTACGCCAGGAGTCTCAGAGATCTTCTGGTATATCAGCGAGCCAAGTCGGTCGCAACCGATATCTTCGGTCTGACCCAGTCGTTCCCGAAGACAGAAGCCTTCTCGCTTACGGATCAGATTCGGCGGTCCTCAAGATCAATCGGAGCTCAGATTGCGGAAGCTTGGGCCAAGAGACGCTATGAGAAGCATTTCGTCAGTAAGCTGACTGATGCTGATGCCGAGCAGCATGAGACTCAGCATTGGGTTGACATGGCAAAGGAATGCGGATACATGTCAGCAGAGGAAGCCGATCGTCTGATCACGGAGCTTGTGGCCATTGGCCGTATGCTAAGCTCGATGATAGAGAAAGCTGACTTGTTCTGTGTAGCCAAACCGGACCGTGTTCGCGAAGAGATGGTCGAATATCTCGCAGGCCCCCAGTAGAGGCGCGACCGGTCAGCGGCCAGTAGTTGCTGATCACTGGTTACTGGCCACTGGTTACTGGTTACTCGCTCGCGACACTCGGAGGGAACGCAAATGAAAATCCTGATCTTCGTGGACATGGAAGGCATCAGCGGCGTATCGGGGAGCGACCACGTGCTGTCTGAGGGGAAGCTCTACCAGGACGCCCGGCGATACTATACGTGGGATGCCAATGCGTGCATACGCGCCTGCTTCGACGCAGGAGCTGACGGCGTGATCGTCCGCGACGGACACGGGGCCGGCAACCAGTTCATCACCGCCGAACTCGATCCGCGGGCGGAGGTCATCCAGGGGGTAAGCCCCAGACGGCTCCCGGGGATCGAGGAATGCGACGCGTTGATCCTGCTCGGCTACCATGCGATGGCGGGCACTCCCGGCGCGGTCCTGGAGCACACGATGTCGTCCAAGACGGTGCAGAACTACTGGCTGAACGGCCGGAAGGTCGGCGAGATCGGCCTCGATGCGGGAGTGGCATCCGACTTCGGGAAGCCGGTGATCATGGTCTCCGGCGACGACAAGGCCTGCGCGGAGGCGGCGGACTGGATCCCCGGAGTCGTCACGTGCCAGGTGAAGGTCGGGCTCTCATGCCAGGGCGCGAGGATGCTTTCTCTGGAGAAGGCGCATAAGCTCATCGAGGAAAAGACCCGGGAGGCGATCGGCAAGATCGGTGAGATCAAGCCAATGCCGATCGAGCGGCCGGTGACCTTCCGCAAGGAGATGGTCGAGCGCATCGCCGTGCCGAACGGGTTCTCGCGGCCGGATGTCCGGGTGATCGATGCCCGCACCGTCGAGACGACGGCGGACACGGTGGAAGAGGCATATCTTAGGATCTGACCACCAGGCTGTAGGGGCCGCGCATCAGTACCGGCCCGGGCGATCGCTGACGGCTCTGCCGTCAACTCGGACGGCGACGGAGTCGCCTGTGATCGTTCTAGGGACCGTAGCTCCGTCCCGGCCCGACCACCTGTAGGGGCCAGGCATTGGCCGTTCGATACCACACCAAGCTATCCTGGTTGGCGCCAATGCTTTGCCCGGTCTGAGTATGAGTAGCAGCATGAGTAAGAGTAGGAGGATGGAATGGCACAGGTAGTCACACTCGGCGAGGCGATGCTCCGGCTTTCGCCTCCGGATTTCCATAGATTGGAGCAGGCGAACTCGTTCGACGCCAAGGTCGGCGGCGGCGAGCTGAACGTGGCGGTCGGCGTGTCCCGACTCGGGCTCGACAGCGCATGGGTCAGCAAGCTGCCGGAGAACCCGATCGGGCGGATGGTGCGGAACAAGGCCCGCGAGCAGGGAGTCGATACGTCGAACCTCGTGTGGAGCAAGTCCGGGCGCGTCGGCATCTACTTCCTCGAGTTCGGCGCGAACCCGCGGGCATCGAGCGTCCTCTATGACCGCGCGGGCTCGGCGGTCAGTACGCTCGCTCCCGGCGAGGTCGATTGGGCGAAGGCGTTCGAGGGATGCAAGCTCTTCCACGTCAGCGGGATCACCCCGGCGCTGAGCAAGTCGTGCGCGGAGGCGACCTTCGAGGCGATCAAGGCGGCGAAGGCGGCCGGCGCGAAGGTAAGCTACGACGTCAACTACCGCAAGAAGCTCTGGACGCCCGAGGAGGCCAATGCCTGCCAGGTCCCGATGATGGAGTACGTCGATATCCTGATCACCACCGAGGAGGACACGGGCGTCGTCTTCGGCATCCGCGAGAAGAGCTATCAGGAGGTCGCGGTCAAGCTGAACGAGCGGTTCGGCTTCGAGGTGGTGGCGATCACGCTCCGCGAGGATCTCTCCGTGCTGCGGAACAACTGGTCCGCGTTCGCCTATTCAGGCGGCAAGTTCTACGAGAGTGCGAAGTACCCTTGCGAGTTGATCGACCGCGTCGGCGCGGGCGACTCGTTCACGGCAGGGTTCATCTACGGCTACCTGACCGGCGACTTCCGCAAGGGTGTGGATTACGGTGTCGCGTTCTCGGCGATCAAGCACTCGATCCCGGGCGACCTGAACTGGGCGACGCTCGATGAGGTCGAGACGCTCCTGAAGGGCGGCGGATCGAGGATACAGAGGTAGTCTACCAAGGAATATGGTCCGGCTTGTGGGTCTCTGACTCTAGCGTCCGAGGCCGACTATGACGGCGGATGTGATGATCCACAGCAGGATGTTGATGAGGAGCGGCCGGTCGCGCACGACTAGAAGCTCCGGGCTCTCGACGCCTAGCCGGTGCTGGATGAGGAATAGATAGCGGAAGATCCCGTAGATCACGAACGGGACGGTCGCCATCAGGTGTGGATGCTGCTGTCCGGTGGCCGAGAAGAACGTGTAGAGCGCATAGGAGATGATCGTTGCGGACGCAGAGATGCCGATCATCTGGTCAACGAACGGCACGGTGTAGTGATCGAGCGACGGCCGATGGTTGGCCGCCTCGACCTCCAGCACCAGGAGCTCCTCCCGCCGCTTGGCGAGCCCGAGGAGCAGCGCGAGCAGCGTGGTGCAGATCAGCAGCCAGGGAGAGATGACCACCTGGACCGCCGCCGCTCCCGCCGCCGCGCGGAGTACGAACCCGGAGGCGATGAGCATCACATCGAGGATCACGACCTCCTTCAGGCGGACGGAATACAGCCCGAAGATCACCGTGTATGCGAGTGCCATCGCTCCGAACTCCCGGCCGAGGGTGAACGACGCCACCACTGCGGCCGGCGCTATCACCCAGAACGCACCCCACGCCGCAGGCTTGCTGAGCCTTCCCGATGCGATCGGCCGCCGGCGCTTCTCCTCGTGCTTTCGGTCGCGCTCGGCATCGAGGATGTCGTTCAGCAGGTAGATACTGCCGGAGAGCATGCAGAACAGGCCGAACGCAAGGCCGACACGCAGGAAGTCCGAGGCGGGGTGATCGACATCGAGCGTGAAGAGCAGCCCGGCGAAGACGAACAGGTTCTTGAGCCACTGACGAGGACGCATGCCCTCCAAGATCGTGAACATATGGCCTCGGGGATGATAGAGAAATGAAGGCCGAGAGCCCGAAGGATGGTAGTCTTTCGGGCTCTCGGCCTTTCGCAAAGCACTAGTCGAAGACGTCGATCACCACGGTCGAGGTAACCGGCTTCTTGATACCGAAGACGTCGGACACCGTGAGAGTCACCGTATACTTCCCCGCCTTGCGGTAGCGGTGGTAGACGACCTCGCCCAGGGTATCCTCCTGGATGCCGTCGCTCGAGTCGAAGTCCCATGCGTACCGCAGGGCGGCGGCGCCTCCGTCACTGTGCGGGCGGAACAGGATATCGTCATTGGCGGCCACGTACTGGGGAAGGCCCGCATCGGCGGTGATCGGCTTGGTGTCGGTGACGATCTGGATCTGGCCGATGTAGAACGGCTCCGAGCCGTCGCCGGAGATCACCAGGCGCTTGACCTTGTACGCGCTCATCTCCCGCTTGGTCTTCAGCTTCGAGAGCGGGAATGAGATCCGCATCCAGCCGTCGTCGGCAACCTTGAAGCCGCTGATATCGACCTGGCACTCGACCGCGGGGCCGGCCTCAAACCACATAGTGAGCTTCAGGCGCCGGACGCGCGTCTTGGCCGCGGCGCTGGTATCCTCGGCCGGGAAGAAGCCCTCGAGGTACGGATCCTCCTCGTTCGTCGCGTCCAACTGCATCTTGGCTACGAACTGGATGTAGGCATTGGGGTTGGCGAAATGACGGGTGAGGTCCACGGGCGTGAGGAAATCGATCCTGCCGCCCTCGTACAGACTGCGAGCGGTGATCTTGAGCGAGTGAGTGCCGGTGTAGCCGCTCTTCGAGATATCTTCGCAGAAGCCGCTGCCCCAGCTTCCGATCGCGATGGTTTTCGAGTCGATCGGGTCGCCCTTGTACAGGATCTGGTCCTGCGCCAATGCGCCTGTCGATACTGCGATCAGCAGGCCGGCGGCGACGAGTAATACACGGATGTTCTTTGTCTTCACTTGCGCATCTCCATAAGTGCTGCCGTCCTTCGATACGTTGCGCTACTCCCTTCGATACGCTACGCTACTCAGGACTGGCGGGTTCGCTATTCGGAACACAGACCGATAAGCCGGCTCAGGCCGGCGAGTAATTCGCCCTTATCCTCCGTATGCCGGAAGCTCTTCCGCTGGAAGGGTCGGCTTCCACCAGCACGGCGGAGAGCACGACCGGCCCTTCGGCGACTTCGAACCTGCTCGGCATCTGCGACAGGAACTTCCGGATTATGAGTTCCTTCTTCACGCCGAGGACCGAGTCTTCCGGCCCGGTCATTCCCACATCGCTGATGCAGGCGGTACCTTCGGGCAGCACGCGTTCGTCGGCGGTCGTCACATGGGTGTGAGTCCCCAGCACGGCGGTCGCTCTGCCGTCGAGATACCAGGCCATCGCGCCCTTCTCCGAGGTGACCTCGGCATGGAAATCCACGATGATCACCCTGGTCTGCTCGAGAGCTTCCTTCAGGATCTTATCGGCGAGCCTGAACGGGTCATCTAGGTGTTCGTTCATGAACACGCGGCCGCACAGGTTGATCACCGCCACCCGGCGCCCGCATGAGTCCTTGAACACCGACCACCCGCGTCCCGGGCATCCGGACGGATAGTTCGCCGGCCTGACCACCCGAGGCTCGTCATCGAGAAACTGGTAGACTTCCTTCTTGGCGAACACGTGGTTGCCAAGTGTGAGGACGTCGACGCCCGCATCAAGCAACTCGGCGGCCGTATCCTTGGTCACCCCGAGGCCACCGGCGGAGTTCTCCGCGTTGGCGATGATGATATCAGGCGTCAGGTCCTTCTTCAGGCTCGGCAGCAGCGCTCGTACGGCTTCCCTGCCCGGTTTGCCGACGACATCACCGATAAACAGTATTTTCAAGTAGCGGTCCCTGCTCTGTTAGACTGAGACAATGCCCCCAAGGTTCGCAAGCCCACCGAAGTCGTCACGCTGAACTTGATTCAGCATGACGACTTCGGGCATACTCGCGGACCTACTTCGCGTACTCCACGGCTCGGGTCTCCCGGATTACGGTGACCTTGATCTGGCCGGGGTACTCCATCTCTTCCTGGATCTTCTTGGCGGTATCGCGCGCCAGCTTCGCCGCTCCGTCGTCGTCCAGGTCGTTCGGCCGCACCATGACGCGTATCTCGCGCCCGGCCTGAACGGCGAAGGCTTTGTCTACCCCGGAGAACGAGTCCGCTATGGTCTCAAGCCGCTGGAGGCGCTTCACGTACGTCTCGAGCGTCTCTCTGCGGGCTCCGGGCCTCGATGCCGATATGGCATCCGCGACGGATACCAGGACTGCCTCGACGGTATGCGGGTCCTCATCGTTGTGATGAGCGCCCACCGCGTGAACGACCTCCGGGTGCTCACGGAACTTCCGGCAGAGGTCGGCGCTGATGACGGCGTGCGGGCCCTCTACCTCGAAGTCCACGGCCTTGCCGAGGTCGTGCAGCAGGCCGGCGCGCTTGGCCAGCGCGACGTTCATGCCGAGTTCCGAGGCCATCGCCCCCGCCAGATGCGCCACCTCGATCGAGTGGTCGAGCACGTTCTGGCCGTAACTGGTCCTGAACCTGAGCTTGCCCAGGAGCTTGATCATTTCCGGATCGAGGGCGGTGACCCCCGTCTCGAAGATGGCGCGCTCTCCGGACTCGCGGATCTTGGATTCGACCTCGGCGCTCGCCTTGTTGATCATCTCCTCGATGCGGCCCGGATGGATCCGTCCGTCGGAGATCAGGTTGCTGAGCGCGATCCGCGCGATCTCGCGCCTGATGGGATCGAAAGCCGAAAGCACCACCGCTTCCGGGGTGTCGTCGATGATCAGGTCAACGCCGGTCAGGGTCTCGAAGGCGCGGATGTTCCGACCTTCGCGGCCGATGATCCGGCCCTTCATCTCGTCGTTGGGCAGAGGAACGACCGAGACTGTCGTCTCGGAGGTCTGGTCGACGGCGCAACGCTGCACGGCCAGGGTGACGATATCCCTGGCGCGCTTGTCGGCCTCTTCCCTCGCCTGGGCCTCGATGTCGCGGATCAGTCTGGCGGCATCGTGCCTGGTCTCATCTTCGATAGTCTTGAGGAGCAGAGCCTTGGCTTCTTCGGCCGTGAGGCCGGACACGCGCTGGAGCTCAGCGCGCTGACTGGCCAGGACGCTCTCAAGTTCCTCTTTCAGTTTGGCTGCTTCGTTCTCTTTTGCGGCGAGAGCCTTCTCTTTCCGGTCAAGACCATCGAGTCTCCGGTCGAGTTGCTCTTCCTTCTGCGTCAGTCTTCGCTCTAACCTCTGGATATCGGCTCTTTTCTCACGATTTTCGCGCTCGACTTCGGCCCTGAGTCTGTGGGCCTCGTCCTTGGCTTCTAAAAGAACCTCTTTGCGTCTGGTTTCGACTTCTCTCTGTATGTCATCTCTGAGCTTGGCGGCTTCCGCCTGCATCTCCAAAGCCTTGCGCTTGGCGGGTTGAACGATGCCGACAAACCCGAGCACTACGACAGCGACGGATGTCGCTAGAACGACGATATCTATAACTGACATATGTTACCTCACCCCCTGGATAATTGGGATTGAGGTCGAGCGAGATTGGGACGCTCCGGCATGGCCTCCGCTCGACTTGCGGAGTTGCGCTCACCATCGCGTGAGCTCATGCCGGTCGTGCATGTACTGTTAAGCGCTATCCTATCGAAAAACCACCTTGCCCGGTAGTGCCGACTGAGGTTCCGACGCCACTCTGCGCCGCTCAGCCGGCGGAAGGCCGTCCCGGCCTTCGCTATTCATCATCCGCTTCGCGGCCGAGGTCCTCCATGACTCCGGAGACCGTCTGCCAATCGAAGCCCTGCCTCTGCAGGTAAGATGCCACTCTGCGCCGCCTTGCTCGGAGATCGGGATCCTTGTCCTTCTCCCAGCGGCGTCTGGCCGCATCTGCCGCTAGTTCACGCTCCTCGTCGGGATCTATGGACGATAGAGCTTCCTCTACTACTTCAGATGCCACGCCTTTCTGCCGAAGCTCCCATCTGACGCGTTTCTTGCCGAGTCCCCTTCCGGTGACCCTGGAGTTTACCCAGCCCTGGGAGAACTCCGCGTCGTCAACGAGCCCGACGTTCTCGAGGCGCGACAACGTTTCCTCGACGATATCGTCGTCATAGCCTGCCCTGCTCAGCCGTCTCGCGATCTCCATCCGGCTCCGAGACCGGTATGAGAGCAGGTTCAGGGCTCTCTCTTTCGCCTTTGAAAGGAGTTCCGCGCGGACAACTTCCCGGAGTTCGGCCTCGCTGAACTGCTGGCCGACTCTCAGCCCCAGGTCAGCTACCACATCCTCGTCCACGCCGATGACGAACTTGCCGTCCACAAAGATGGATCGGCGGTCCTGTCGTTTTTCCTGGACCTCTATTGCTGTTATTCGTTGTTGATTGTCGATCAACCTTCTACCCGGTTTCCGCTAGGCCCGGCTGAGAGGTCACTCCTCCGATTCGACAGCGGGCGCTGCCAGCATGTCTCCGGCGCCGTTCGAACGGACTTTGGCCTCGATCTCCTCCATCACCTCGGGATGCTCTTCGAGGTACTGCTTGGCGTTCTCGCGTCCCTGGCCGAGGCGGGTGTCGCCGTAGGTGAACCAGGTGCCGGTCTTCTCGACGACACCGGACTCGACGGCCATATCCAGGACTCCGCCGGACTTGGAGATGCCCTTGCCGAACATGATGTCGAACTCCGCCTGTCGGAACGGAGGCGCAACCTTGTTCTTCACAACCTTGACGCGCGCCCGGTTTCCGACCATCTCGTTGCCCTGCTTGAGGGTCTCGACTCGGCGGACTTCCATGCGGACCGACGACCAGAACTTGAGCGCGCGGCCTCCGGGAGTCGTCTCCGGGTTGCCGAACATGACGCCGATCTTCTCGCGGATCTGGTTGATGAAGATCGCCGCCGTCCGGGACTTGCTGGTCGATCCGCCGATCTTCCTCATCGCCTGGGACATGAGCCTGGCCTGGAGGCCGACGTGCGAGTCGCCCATCTCGCCTTCGATCTCGGACTTGGGCACGAGAGCGGCCACCGAGTCGAGCACCACGACATCGACCGCGCCACTGCGGATGAGAGCGTCGATGATCTCGAGGGCCTCCTCGCCGGTGTCCGGCTGGGAGATGAGGAGTGAGTCAACATCTACGCCGAGGTTCCTGGCGTAGACCGCGTCGACGGCGTGCTCGGCGTCGATGAACGCGGCGATTCCACCCTGCTTCTGGGCTTCTGCGATGATATGGTATGCCAGAGTCGTCTTGCCGGAGGATTCCTGGCCGTAGATCTCGGTGATCCTGCCGCGAGGGACGCCGCCCACGCCGAGCGCAAGGTCGAGTGCCAGGGATCCAGTGGGGATAACTTCTACGTTGAGCTTGGTTGCCTCTCCCAGCCGCATTACGGAGCCTTTGCCGAACTGCTTCTCTATGCGGCCGAGGGCAAGTTCCAGGGCCTGCTGTCTTTCCTTGCCGTTCCCTTTGTCCAACCCTCTGTTCTCCTCTCGTTTGTTCAGAGTCGGTGCTAGATGCTCGATGCTAGATTCTCGATGCTGGATGCTCGGTCTGGTCGGATGAGTCCGACAATGAGCTAGTCCGAGACCCGAAATCCCAGATCCGCGATCGGCGTGTATGTCGACCCCTCGCGGCGAAGCTCGCTCTTCATCACCGTTACTCCGGCGACATGCACGTCGCCGGCCGGCTCATTCTTCAGGCTCTCGATGCACTCCCGGAGCCGCTCTACGCCCCTGGGGGACCTCACTCGTCCGAGCGTGACATGCGCGCTGAACGGACGGTCTTCCTTCGGGAAGCCGACCTCGGCCAGCGCATCCTCGACTCGCCCGGCGAGCGACTTCAACTCGCCGCTGCCGGAGGTGATCCCTACCCAGACGACTCTCAGGGGCCGGCCGAACGCGCCGACTCCCGCGAGCGTGAGGTCGAAAGCGTCCAGACCGCTGACGGCGCGCCTGACGGCCTCTTCCACGGCAGGTATCCGCGCCTGCTCCACGTCGCCCAGGAACTTGAGCGTGATGTGGAAGTTCTCCTCAGGCGCCCACTTCACGTCGGCGCCGGACTGCATCAGGCGCTTCTCTATCTGCATCAGCCGCCGCCGGACCTCGGCTGGCAGCCGCACCGCGATGAACGTGCGGATCTTCTCCACGTCTCGGCCTCTAGGATGCTGCGCTCACGCCAATCAGATACATCCTCAGCATGTTGAGCGCCGTCTGGGACGCGCGCATCTTGATATCCTCACGGCTTCCGCCGTACATGTTCTTCGTAACTTCGACACCGCTCGGAGTTGCCAGCGCGATATACACCAGCCCGACCGGCTTCTCGTCCGTGCCGCCGCCGGGACCCGCGATCCCCGTGATCCCGAGGGCGACGTCCGTGCCGAAGGCGCGCGCCGCGCCCTCGGCCATCGCCCGAGCCGTCTCGGGACTGACCGCCCCGTGTGCCCGCAGAGTCTCCTCCGGGACGCCGAGGAGCTTCACCTTGGCCTCGTTCGCATAGGCCACGATCCCGCCGATCATCGTCTCGGAGCTGCCCGGCACGTTGGTGATCCGATGTGCCACCAGCCCGCCGGTGCACGACTCCGCAAGCCCGAGCGTCAGCCCGCGCTCGATGAGCTTCCGCACGACGACGCACTCGAGCGTCTCCTCGTCGGCTCCGTATACGAAATCGCCCAGGCGCTCACGGACCTTCGACTCCAGGTCGGCGATCAAGTGTTCGGCCTCATCCTCACTGGAGGACTTAGCGGTGACCCGGAAGTGTACCTCTCCGCCCTTCGCATAGGGCGCGAGGCTAGGGTTGAAACCTGCCAGGAGATCCTTGACCTTCAGTTCCGCGGCCGACTCGCCGATGCCGCAGACGCGCAGGACTCTGGACTTGATGACCGATCGCCCGGTAGTGGAGGCTGCTCGTTCGCTGAGGATCGGAGTGACGTACCGGTCTACCATCGGGATCATCTCTCCCGGAGGCCCGGGAAGAGCGATCACGATCTTCCCGTCCTTCTCGAAGAGCGCCCCGGGGGCGGTCCCGACGTCGTTCGGAATGACCGAGCCGTGCCTCGGCCCGAGCGCCTGCTTCAGGTTACTGTCGGCAATCGGCAGGCCTCTGCGCTCGAAGAAGGCGCGGATCTTTGCCTCGGAGACGGGATCCATCTCCATCTCGTCGCCGAGCGTGGCGGCGATCGTCTCCTTTGTAAGATCGTCCTCGGTCGGTCCGAGCCCGCCGATGGTAATCACGATATCCGATCTGGACAGCGCGGTCTTCAGAGTATCGGCGAGCCGAGAGGCGTTATCGCCCACGGTAGAACGGTAGTATATGTCAATCCCGAGGGAGGAGAGCACCTGGCTCAGATAAGCGGCGTTCGTATCCACGATCTGGCCAAGGAGAAGCTCGGTCCCCACGGAGATTATCTCAGCGCGCACGCAGTTTCCTCCACGTTTCCTGCCTGCATTATACTTTACGTGTGTAACAAATTCAAGGAGCTTTTTGGTGCCGAAGGGGCTGGTTGGTTGAGCAATGTCAGATGCCGGACCTATCTTGTTTCCCGGCAAGCTCGGAGAAGGCCTCTGCGGGTACACCGGGTACTGCCGGTAGGTTTGTCGGCCATATCTGCATAGATCAGCGCAGTATACTGCACAATTCCCCTCCGCTTCCGTTTGTGCCGGCTGCTGTCTGCACCCTCTAGAGATGCGGAATTCCCTCCGACAATGTAAGTACACGATCCATATCTCAACAAGGAGCATTGAATGCCGCAACTCAGAAAGGATCCCGTCACCCGCGAGTGGGTGATCATCGCAACGGAACGCAGCAGGAGGCCATCGGATTTCAACCTTCCGGAGGATTCCTCGACGAAGCCGGCATTTTCCGAGAATTGCCCGTTCTGTCCTGGTAATGAGGAAAAGACGCCGCCCGAGGTGCTGGCTTTCCGCAGCACCCCGAACGCGCCTGACACCGCAGGTTGGTGGGTGCGCGTGGTCTCGAACAAGTTCCCGGCGCTGCAGGTCGAGGGCGACCTCGATCGCGGCGGCTACGGGATGTACGACTTCATGAACGGAGTCGGCGCGCACGAGGTCATCATCGAGACGCCGGAGCACAACAAGTGCATCGCCACGATCGCTCCGCGCCAGGCCGAGGAGGTCTGGTGGGCGGCCCGCCAGCGGATGATCGATCTCAGCACCGACCCGAGGTTCAAGTACATCCTGGTATTCCGCAACCACGGCAAAGTGGCTGGCGCATCCCTGGAGCATCCGCACTCGCAGCTTATCGCGCTGCCGATGGTCCCGATGCAGGTCAAGCAGGAGATCATGGGCGCGGACCGGTACTACGACTACCACGACCGCTGCATCTACTGCGACATGATCCGCCAGGAGCTCAACTTCGGCGAGCGAGTGATCATGGAGACCGACGAGTTCATCGCGTTCTCGCCGTTCGCGCCGAAGTATCCGTTCGAGACCTGGGTGATGCCGAAGAAGCACATCAAGTCGTTCGTGGACTCGGAGGCGCAGATACCGGAGTTCAGCCACGTGACGCAGAGCGTGCTGAGGCGGATAGGCAAGGTCCTGAAGCACCCGCCGTACAACTACACGCTCCACACGGCGCCGTTCGACGCGGAGAAGGACCATATCTTCCACTGGCATCTGGAGATCATGCCGCGCCTCACCATCGCGGCGGGCTTCGAGATGGGAACCGGCATCTACATCAACGTCACCGCGCCCGAGGATGCTGCGAGGCACCTCCGCGAGGCCGGCGATGACCTCGAGGACGAGGATGCAGTCGCCGAAAGCAAGGTGGAAGTCGTGAGCCACTGAGGGCTTCTGACATAGACGCAGTCAACACAAAGGGTCGCCGTTCGGCGGCCCTTTTGCTTTGCCGCTCCAGAGGACTACCGACAGCGAATGGGGAACGAATAAGCGAATTGCCTATCCGCCGCAACGCACGTGTTGTCGGCGAGGTCACGGAGAACCACATGTCCTGGCAGTACGACGAGTTCAAGCAGATCGGCGCCGACTATGAGTCCCTGGAGGAGGTCGAGGCCTACGACCAGCGCATGCAGAGCCTGCGCGACGTGGCCGGGGAGGCCGAGCGGATCCTCGACCTGCTGGAGACAACCCCTGAGAGCACCATCCTCGAGATCGGCACGGGTACCGGCGAGTTCGCCATCCGCGCCGCGGCGCGGTGCGCCCGGGTCTACGCCGCCGACGTCTCGGAGCGAATGCTCGAATACGCCCGGCGGAAGGCCGAGTCGCGGAGAGTGGGCAACATCGAGTTCATGCGCGCCGGATTCCTTACGTTCACGCTCGACGAGCCGGTCGATGCCGTCGTCTCGCAACTCGCCCTGCATCACCTCCCGGACCATTGGAAGGCGATCGCCCTCGCCAGGGTCTACGACGCGCTGAAGGGCAGCGGGAGGTTCTTCCTGCGGGACATGGTATTCCCTGGTGATGTTCGCACACACCAGGCGCTGTTCGACACCTGGATCGAGGCCTGCGAGAACACGATCAGCAGCAAGATGGCCCGCGATGTGGAGAACCACATCCGCGACGAGCACTCGACCCTCGACTGGATCATGGACGGACTGCTCGAAAGGACGGGATTCCGTATCGCCGAGAAAGAACGTCCCGACGACCTCTTTACGAGCTACCTTTGCCTCAAGTGACCGTCGACAGGAGGATTCCCATGCGTACTCTCACTCTGATCTGCGTACTGATCCTGGTACTCTCCATTCCCCTGACGGCTCAGGTCCCGAAGAGCGTCTCGGCGAGGGACTTCGGCGCGGTGGGCGACGGCGTCACCGACGACACCGCCGCGATCCGGAAGGCGCTGGAATCCGTCGCGCCGGGCGGAGGGATCGTGAGCCTCCCGGCGGGGAAGTACCTGATCTCCGACAGCCTGAATGTACCTCAGGGCGCCACCCTCCTCGGCGAGGGCGCGCGGTGGGAGGGCAGCGCGACCCAGCTCGTCGTCGAGAAGAACGGCTTCCCGGCGGTCAGGCTCGGGCACGCGGCGGGCGTGAAGGCGCTGGCGATCGTCTACCCGAACAACACCGACAACGCGAACCCGACCCCGTATCCGCCTGCGGTCCAGCTCGAGGGGATCAACCCCTCGGTCGAGAACATCGTCTTCGGCAACGCGTGGATCGGCGTCTCCACCAAGCCGGGCGGGGGCAACTCGGGCCAGGGGATGTTCCGCGACCTCACCGGCTTCGTACACCACGTCGGCATCCACCTCTCCGGCTGCCGTGACGTCAACCGCATACAGGACGTCCACTGGTTCGTCGGCGGCAAAGATACGCCGGGCAAGCAGTCGTACTACCGCAGGAACCGCGTCGGCTTCGAGTTCGGCGACGTAGACGGCGTGATCCTCGACCGGTGCTTCATCATCGGCGGGAAGACGTTCCTCCACCAACTCCCTGTCAAGGACACGCCGGACGGTAAAAAGGAGCTGGCTCACTCGCTCGGATTCGCCATCGATAACTGCTGGATCGAGGACGTAGACAACGGCTTCATCTTCGAGGGCGCATGCGGGTTCACGCTCAACAGCTCGAACATACTGGTCCGGGAGAACGGCTTCGGGGTGAAGGTGAACGCCCACAGCCTCTACTACAACGCGGTGATCGAGGGCGTTCAGGTGCGAGGGTTCGGGAAGCCGTTCGTCGGCTTCGAGTACGACTGCTCGACGCCGCATCCGCGCAACCGGCTGGTGATCGCCGATTGCCAGGTGACGGACGGCGCGCCGTCGGTGCATCTGATGTCAGGCGCGCGGAGGGCGCAGGTCCACGATTGCCATCTGACCGGGGTTGCCGGCAAGCCCGCGATCCTGATCGACAAGGGCGCGGACCTCTTCACGATCTCGGACAACATCCTCGTCGGCAGGATCGAGGACAACTCGGGCGAGAAGGCGAGGAAGACGATCCGAGGGAACGTGGAGGAATAGGGCAGGAGTATCGAAGTGTTGGAGTAGCGGAGTAGCGGGGCTCAAGACCCGAATACTCCACCACTCCATTACTCCATTTCCTACAGCGTCCAGCCCTTGCGGTAGGGCATGTTGATATAGTAGTCGGCCTTCGGACAGTTGATCGCCCGCATCTTCTTCGAATCCCAGTAGATCGGCTCGCCGACGATGACCGCCAGGTTGCCGAGCAGGGCGAACTCCGTCAGCGCGGCGGCGTAGTCGAAGTTCGACATCGCGGGCTCCCCACCCTTGCATGCCCGCAGGAACTCGGCATAGTGGCCGGGCGAGCGCGGGAGCGTCGGGACCGGCTTCTTGTAGCCCTCGAACTTCTCCTTCGGGAACAGCTCGTAGCGCGCGCCGTAGTCGTCCGGCGTGAAGAGATAGCCTTCCTCGCCGATGATCACGCAGCCGCTGCCGGGTATGTCGCGCCCGGGCAGAACTCTCGCGGGAGGCTTCAGGCCGCCGTCATACCATACGACGGTCCGCGGCTCCAACGCGTTCGAGTGAGCGAACGTGTAGCGCACGATCGACTGCTTCGGGTAGCTCTCCGCCGTCTTCTCGAAGGTCTCGGCCTCGACGGAGATAGGGTTGCTGAGATCGAGCGCCATGAACGGCATGTTCATCGTGTGGCAGCCCATGTCTCCGATCGCTCCACATCCGAAGTCGACCCAGCCGCGCCAGGCGAACGGATGGTAGCAGGAGTGATACGGCCGCTTCGGCATCGGGCCGAGCCAGCAGTCCCAATCGAGGTCCTCCGGGATCGCGGGCGTCTCGGTCGGCCGGGTGCATCCCTGGGGCCAGATCGGCCGGTTCGACCAGATGTGCACTTCCTTGATGTTGCCGAGCGCGCCGGCCTGGATGATCTCGACCGCCTCGCGGAGGCCGCTCTCCGCGGTACCCTGGTTGCCCATCTGGGTTGCGACCTTGTACCTGCGGGCGGTCTCGGCGAGCACCCGCGCCTCGTAGATCGTGTGGGTGAGCGGCTTCTGGACGTACACGTGCTTGCCCAACTGCATCGCGGCGACCGCGGCGACCGCATGGGTGTGGTCCGGGGTGCTGACGGAGACTACGTCGATCTGGTTGCCCATGTCGTCGAGCATCCGTCGGAAATCGTGGTACCGCTTGGCGTTCGGCCAATCCTTGAACGCACCGGCGGCTCGGCCGAAATCGGCGTCGCACAAGGCCACGACGTTTCCGCCGTCGCTGGCACAACCGGCGATGTCGCTGTGGCCCTTACCGCCGCATCCGATCCCGGCGATGTTCAGCCTCTCGTTGGCCGCGTAGGTGAAGGCGGTTCGGCTGTCGGTCAGGAACAGGATGCCCATCCCGCCGGCCGTCAGCGCGCCTTTCAGGAAATCTCGTCTCGTCGTCCGAGTCATACTAAGCCCTCCGTAGTCGAGTCTACGTATCCGGCTGATCCACCGGCTTAGTGGAACATTCCATGCACGGCGAGAGGAGTCCTGCTTGGGGGAGAGTAGGGGTATGGGGGTTCCGTGCGAGCCGGCTACCGAGCCCGATCTCCAGGCGACAGGCAAGCAGAAACCTATCCGATCAGCGGGCTCATCGAGCGGAGGCGCTCGACGATGCGGGGGAGGTGCTCGAGGACGAAGTCGAGGTCGTCCTTCGAGGTGAATCGGCCTAGGGAGAACCGGATCGAGCCGTGCGCGATGTCGAACGGGAGGCCGATCGCCTGGAGGACGTGCGACGGTTCGAGCGATCCCGAGGTACACGCCGAGCCGCTCGACGCCGCGACCCCGAGCATGTCGAGGCCGAGGAGCATCCCCTCGCCCTCGATGTATTGGACGGCGATGCTCACGTTGTTCGGGAGCCGCCTGGTCGGATGGCCGTTCAGGCGCATGTCCTCGATCCGCCCGACGAGGCCGCGAATGAAGTAGTCACGAAGCTCGGTGATCGCCGCGGCGTGGGCCTCGATATCTATCTGTGAGATCTCCAACGCCTTCGCCAGGCCGACGATGCCGGGGACGTTCTCCGTGCCGGCCCGGCGCTGGCGCTCCTGCGCGCCCCCGTGGATGAGCGGGGCGATCCGCGTGCCCTTGCGGACGTAGAGCGCGCCGGCCCCCTTCGGCCCGTAGAACTTGTGCGCCGTGAGCGTGAGCAGATCGACGCCGAGGTCATCGACGTTCACCGGGATCGCGCCGACGGTCTGGACGGCGTCCGTGTGGAGTGGGATCCGACGCTCGCGGGTGATCTTCGATATCTCCGCGAGCGGCTCTATGGCGCCGATCTCGTTGTTCGCGTGCATTACCGAGACGAGTATCGTCTGCTCGGTGATCGCCTTCTCGACGTCGGCGGGATCAACGAGTCCATGCTGATCCACCGGCACGATCGTGACGTCGAAGCCGGCGGTCCGCAGGTACTCGCACGTCTCGAGGACGGCGTGGTGCTCGATCGCGGTGGTGATGATGTGGCTGCCCCTGGCGGCGTTGGCCTTTGCGACGCCGATCAGCGCGAAGTTGTCCGACTCCGTGCCGCCGCTGGTGAAGTAGATCTCCGACGCATCGGCCCCGATGATGCGGGCGACCGTGTCCCGGCTTTCATCGAGCGCGCGCTTGGCCTCCTGGCCGTAGGAGTGCACGCTCGACGGGTTGCCGAAGACTTCGGTCATGTACGGCCGCATCGCGTCGGCGACCTCCGGCAGAACCGGCGTGGTCGCGGCGTAGTCGAGGTAGATTCGTCGTGTACTCATGTTCGTGCTCCTGGTTTGAAGCATCAAGCCGGTGACGTCGAAGCAGGCTGAAGCGAGACGGGGAGAGCCGGGTGTCGAGCTTGCTTCAGCTTGCTTTGACCGGCGCCAGCCTCATCATTCATGTTGAGGCCCATCTACCGCGCCTTGGGCAGGTCGAGCGCCCAGGGGACGATCTTGAGCGCCTCGGTGCGCTCCGGACTCGGATGATCGATGCACTCCAGGATCGCCGTGCCCCTGATCCGGCTGTCGGGATGCCGGAGGAGTTCCCGGATCTCCTCGACCGAGAGCTTCTGCCTCATGAGGGACCTGGTCGCGTCCGCGTACATCAGGATACCCAGCTTCCGGGCCGACTCCTCGTCGAGCTTCACGCAGGCCATCAGCGCCGCCTTGCTCGCATCGCAAGGCAGGTCGCCGAGCGCCTGGACGATCGCGCCCTTGATCCGCCAGTCGAGGAATGCGGTCGGAGTGTTCGGAAACTCGGGGCTTGCCGCCTTCGACAGCTCGGGATCGACGCTCATCAGCACATCGACGAGCATCGGCGCCGACTCGACCGCTCCGAGCCCGGCCAGAGCGCGCACGGCGGTCGCTCCGTCCACGCCGTGGTAGCGCCACTCCCGGTCGAGGCTCCGATGCCTGACCTGGTACTCCAGCAACTCGACTACCTGAGGGGTCTTCTTCCCAATATCCGCCAGTCGCTGAGCCGCCCAGGCCCGAGCGAGGATCTTCTCGCGGTGGGCTCGAAGCTGGGCTGTGTCGCCATCGACGTCCGAGCGGCCTGCCTCACTGCGGTCGAGCAGCTCCAGTGGGTCGGACCCGGCAAGCGAGGCGACGCACACGGATGGAATGAGTTCACCGGACTGGGACGCCCGTCGGAGAGACGGCTGCCGGTACTTCGGAAGGTTTCTCGGCATGGGGACGGGCGCATATGCCGGGCGTCCGAGCACCTTGGCCACCACCCGTGGGTCATCGAGGATGATCATATCCCCGGGCCCGGCGAGCGCCGCCTTGACCGCGTCGAGATCGGCGTCCGTCCGATCCTCGAAGAGTCCCGGCGCCTTCCATGACAGCAGCTTCATCTTCGGATTGTCCATCAGAGCGCCTGCGTTCGACGTATTGACCGCTACCACGGCGTCCCACATGTCGGCCTCGTCGAGCAGACGTGCGATCTCGGCGTCCAGGCCGGACTCCTTGATGTCGAGATGGAGGAGCATGGCCCGCTGCCGCGCAAGTGCGAGGAGGGAAGCAAAGGTAGGGATGCGGGTCTCGCGGGTCGCCGTGCCGTAGACCGACCGGCGCTCCAGACAGAGGAGTTCGTAGTAGGTGAGCTGATTGACCGCGCCGAAGCCGGTGGTGAGATTCTCCAGCATGTCGTCGTGGAATAGCACGAGCACCCCGTCGGCGGTCCGGCGGATGTCGATCTCGCAGCCATCCGCTCCATAGTCCATCGCGGCAGCGTAAGCCTCAAGAGTATTCTCCGGCGCGAACGAGTTTGCGCCGCGGTGCACCATGACCACGGGACCATTCCGCCGCTCGGCGATTTTCGCGCGCCGGACGTCGCGGTCCTTCGTCGACTCGGGAGGAAGCTCGGTGATATAGCCCTTCACCGGGCGCTCGTCAGCCAGGACACCACTACCTACTGCGCACAAAGCCAAACCTGTCAACATCATCGGCCAGTAGCTGCTCATGCCTTACTCCGTATCCGCAGTCTGCGGTCTGCTCTCAGCGATCTTCCTGCGGAACCGGCGGGTGATCTGTCCCCAGACCTCGGCGGCCTCGTCGACCTTCAGGAGTGATACGAGGCCCGCGTAGACCAGGACACCGATTCCGCCCGCGACGAGCACGCCGACGCCTGCGCCGGACTGAGTCGTAGTATCGACCAGACGCCCGCAGTACCGGAACGCGATCCATGCCGCCCCGCCGCACACCACTGATGCGAGCGTTACCTTAGACAGTGAGTTCATGATCAGGCCGCCATTCAGCCCGTTCAGCCGCTTCCGGAGGATCGCCAGCATGATCAGCAGATGGAGAATCACCGCGATCGACGTGGCCATCGGCGGCCCGCCGTGTCCGAGCGGCTTTATCAGTAGCCAGTTCAGCGGGATGAAGATCGCGGTCACGATAGTTCCGCTGATCACCGGCGTGATCGATTCCTGCAGGGCGTAGAATCCCCGCGACACGACGAGTTGCCCGGCCCAACCCGCGAGGCCCACGGAGTAGAAGATGAGCGCATAGCCCACGTACGGCGCATCCGCCGGGACGAACTCCCCGTGCTGGAAGAGCATGCGGACCATCGGAGTGGCGAGCACCATCATCAGCACGGACGAGGGTATCGTGAGGAAGAGGACCCCCCGCAGGCCCAGGTTCACCCCGTCGCGCAGTTCGGCCATCTGCTTCTGCGCGGCGTGCGCGGCGAGGGTGGGAAACAGCGCCACGGCGGAGGCCTGCGCGAAGACTCCGAGCGGCATCTGCATCAGCCGGTTCGCGTAGTTCAGAGCGGCGATCGCGCCCTCGCTGATCATCGATGCGAACGCGCGGTTCACGATCACGTCTACGTAGGGGAGCGAGAGTCCCAGCATCACCGGGAGCGCGAGTTTGCCGACTTTGACGACGCCGGGATGGCGCAGGTTCAGGCTCGGGGTGTAGACGGCTCCGAACCTGCGGGCGACGATGATCTGAAGCACGAAGTTCCCGATGAACGCGCCGGCGAGCACGCCCCAGGTGAGTCCCTCGATGCCGAGCCGGTCGGCGAGGAACAGGCCACCGCAGATGATCCCGGTGTTGTAGATGATCGGCCCCATCGCCGGGGTCAGGAAGTGCTTCCGTGAGTAGAGCGTGGCCATCACGAGGCCGCCGACGAGGAAGAAGAGCTGCGCAGGGAGCACTATCCGCGTGAGCCTGACGGCCAGACCGAGAGCATCTCCGTGCTCTGCGATGAACTCCCCGGGCGCGAACAGGGGAACCAGCACCGGCGCGAGCACTTCACAGACGACGATGAAGAAGGTCAGCACCAGGAATATGAACGTGCCGACGATGCTGAAGACCTTCCAGGCCTCCTTCTCCTCGCCCTTGGTCAGGTACTCCGTAAACACCGGAATGAACGCCGCGCTGAGGGCGCCGCTCGAGAGCAGGAAGTAGAGGAGGTCCGGAAGCTGGAAGGCGACCCCGTAGGCATCGACCTCGCTGCCGACTCCGAACTTGCTGGCGATAACCATCTCCCGGACGAGTCCGAGGAGGCGGCTCACAAGAATGGCCGCCATCATGATCCCGGCGGCCTTGGTTACGGTTTTCGTGGCATTCGACATGACGAGTCTAAGTATAGGTTTTCGGACTCGGACGTGTCAACGAACGGGCGGATCGGATATCGTGAGGCTCCGTACCCCCTTCCCTGAATACGCGCCACGCCGGTTGGTCGGTTCCTGCCGAAGGTCGGGAATGCGCGTAACCCGAGGGGCTGGTTTCCCGTTACTCTATTGGGGCGAAAAAAAGATGTAAACGTTTTCGCAGGGAAGGGAACACGCGAGGCAGAAACAATGTCGTATATAGTAGCTGGGTCACGATCTTCGGGGGTCTGGGCTTGGCTTTGGATCAGGCGGATGCGAAAAGAAGCAGCGGGAAGGCACGGACTTAGCGCGTGATGATTCCACCGAGCCCCCGGTTTCGAGCGCAGACCCCCGAGTGGATCTCTCACTCACACACCGACATCCTCACTTGTTCATCGGACGGAACATACTGCTCATGGCCCATCCGATCACTGTGGCAACCAGACCCGTAACCTCCATCGGGCGGTAGATGATCGCCATCTTGAGGGATATCTTCTCCGGACCTGTCAGCAGGAAGGTGATCTGAATCGCGGTCAGCACCACGAGGTACACGCTCAACAGCCAGACCACCGTGAGATCCATCTGTCTGGTGACGAGGCCGTAGAGCAGGTAGCCCACGAACGCGACTACGGGGCCACAGACCAGTATCAGGATGGCCGGGATGATGAACTCCTGCCATTCGTCCTCGATCGGGGCAATATCCGCAGCGCTCCCAGCAGGATCCCCGCGATGAGCAGACTGCTCTGCGACACCGTCGGATACAGGGTATGCCGCCACGCGACGAGCCCGCAGGCCAGCACGGTGAGAAGACTGCACGCCACGTAGAAAACGATCCGCTGCCTGCGGTTCTCCTCCTCGAAATCCGCCACGTAGTCGACAACCGGCAGGGGAGCGGCTTGCGCCTGGGGATCGGACTGCGCCGGAGGAGACAGGTCTCTGGCACACCACTCGCACTTACGGTCGTTCCTGCTCTCCATGCCGCACCACTTGCAGTAGACCATGCGTCCTCCCACATGCCAATCGGTCAATGGCCAACGGTGGTGGCCTAGATGCATAGGACCGTTGGCCATCGACCACATATTTAGACGCTGTGCGGCATGGAAAGTTTCGCATAGGTGTCGGGCGCGCGCCACTATTGACAACGCGAAGGGGAATCGCTAAAGTATAGAACAGTGACAGGTACTCTGCACAAAGGGGAGTAGCACTCCGCCGACCGGCGGTGCGGACGGGATCAACATCATGCCCATCGGGCTGGTCCCTCCTGCGACCAGAGAATGGTTTGCACTGCAAGACCTTTGGCGCACGCATTGTAAGGACAATGCCGGCCAGAGGTCTTTTTTGTTGAGCCGGCGGATCGAGTTCTCATCCCAAAGTGATCAGGAGAATGGAATCGCCATGGTATTCCTCGAGTTCACCGGATTGCTGCTAGTCGTCGTCGGCGCCGCATGGCTTCTCAGCCACGGAGCCGAGGTGCTGTCCGATAAGTGGGGCACCACCATCGCCGGGAGCATCGTCCTCGGCCTGCTGACGACTCTGCCTGAGTACACATTCGTGTACTGGGCTGCCGTGAAGGGCCGCTACGACATGGCCATCGGGTCCGCGATCGGCGCATGCACGCTGCTCGTGACGCTCGGCTATGGGCTCGTGATCCTGATCGCCACCTCGAGACTGAGCAGGAAGCCCGTTCCCGAGATCCTCCTGACGAAGGCGACTCGAATCGACGCCAGCTTCCTGTTGCTCACCGCCCTCGTAGCTCTCCTGTTCATCTGGCAGGACGGGGCTCTCACCCTGCTCGAAGGCGTCATCCTCGCCCTCATGTTCTTCCTCTATGTCGGCCTGGTCCTGAAGCTCTCCTGCAAGTACGAGGAGGACCTGGTGCACGTCTCCGGCAGGCGCCTGGCCAAGGCATTGGGCCAGATCCTTCTCGGCGGCGCGGTGATCTTCGTCGTCTCGGAGCCGTTCGTCGACGCCATGATCCACCTGGCGAAGGCGGTCCACGTCAGCCCGGTTGTGATCGCCATCGTGCTCGGCCCGATCGCATCCGAGATGCCTGAGAAGATGACGGCCTACATCACGGTCTGGCGAAACGGTGGACTCGCTCAGCTCTCGATCTGCAACTTCATCGGCTCGAAGGTGAACCACAACAGCCTCCTGCTGGCGATCATCCCGTTCGTCGCATACATGCACGGGCACGGCAAGGTCACAGGGCTGATGTCGGCGATGTTCCTGACTATGACGGTGCTGACCGTGATCGTGTCTGCGATGCTGGCAAAGGGAAGGATCGTGAGGTGGCATGGAGGAGCGCTGGTGGGCTGCTATATCCTGGCGATGTGGCTGGCGATGCACATGCCTGGCCCGCCGAGCGGCCACTGACGCCGGCGACTACACCCCGACCTTGCGGGTATCCCCGTTGCGGATGAACAGCAGGCACAGGACGAATGCGATCGTGAGCATGACTGCGCTGGCGACGAACGGCGTGTAGTGGGTGCTCCATCCGATGCCCGTGATGTCGAGAGGCACATGCTGGTAGAGGTATGGGCCCACCCCCGCTCCGACGATCGCTCCGATGCCCTGCGCCGTCCCGAGCGCCCCGATCACGGCTCCCCGCATCCTCGACGTTGACATGTCCGACACGAGCGCTAGCCACGCGGGCATCGCCAGCGCGAAGCCGATCCCCAGGAACGCTCCGGCGATCGCCAGATGAAGCGCGGCGCCGATGGTGGTGATGACCCACATCGACAGGGCCGTCAGGAAGATTCCCAGCTTGATCGAGCGCGCCTTGCCCCATCTGTCGCTCAGCATCCCGGAGAAGATACTCACGCCCGCAACCGCGAGCGCGATCGGGAAGACCAGCGCGCCGTACTGCGTCTCGCTCATCCCCAGCTCTTCCATGGCAAAGAGCTTGATGATCGGCATCAGCAGGCCGACCGCGAAGAACGCGCAGAAGGCCATCAGCATCATGTCCGGGAGCGCCTTCAGCCCGATCAGCAGGTCACCCACGCGGAACGGCCTCTCCGGGCAACGGCCTTCCACATGCCCTTCCTCGTGGAGCCGCTTCGGCACGAGGAAGTACGAGCAGACCGCCGTCAGCAGGAAGAGTATGCTCACGAGGTAGAAGGAGGTGGTCCGGGAGTCGGTGAGGTCGTTGGCGAACCCGCCGATGAGCGGCCCGACCGCGACCCCGGCGATGTACATGACGGTGAGCATGCTCATCGCCGTCGTCCGACGCTTCTCGTCCACGCAGCCGCTCACCGCCGCCACCATCGTCGGCCAGATCGCCGCCGCCGCGATGCCGTCGAACGCCCGGAGAGTGAGCAATCCCCATAGGCTCGGGAAGACGACCACTCCGAGTGCCGTGCACATGGACAGCAGCGATCCGCCGACGAGCAGGGGCCTCCGGCCGATCCGGTCGCCCAGACTGCCCATCGGCGACTTGAGCAGCGTCTCGACGATCAGGAACATCGCAAAGATGATGCCTATATACTCAGTCAGCCCGAGTTCCATAACGTAAGGAGGGATGGCGGACTGGTTCACGATGCCGTAAGCCAGTTCGGCCACCCCTGTTACGATGCTCAGGCCGATCAGTGTGCTGTATGTGCTGCACAGCCCGCGGATTCGGTCCCACAGGCTGCACGCTGCGTCACTCAATCGAACCTCCGGAGGGAATGGAGTATTGGAGTGTTGGAGTATTGGGTTTTCCCAGCACTCCAATACTCCTATCGCTTACTTGATCGGCACTTCCTTGCCGAGCTCGGAGGACTTGTAGATCGCGTCGAGGATCTTGGCGACCATCAGGCCGTCCTCGCCGGGCACGGGCGACGGCTTGTCGTTCTTGATCGCGTCGAGGAACGCGATGATCTCGCCCTCGTGCGTGCCGACCTTCTGCTGGAGCTTGACCGGCGAGATGTCGATCAGCGTGCCGTTCTCCTCGCGGTACATCTTCAGCGGATCGAGCGTGCAGCCGCCCTCGGTGCCGAGGATCGTTGTGTTGAAGATGTCGTTCTCGATGTTCGCGCAGAAGCTGGATTCCAGCACAAGAGTGGCGTCGTTGTCGAACCGGATGATGCCGACCGCGAAGTCCTCGACGGTGTAGTTATCGTAGTCCCACGGACCCCATACGCCGAATGTACCCTTCTTGGTTCCGAAATGGGTGTAGGTCTTGCCCGATGCGGCAACCGGTTTCGGATGGCCCATCAGCCAGAGGGTGAGGTCGAGCGCGTGGCAGCCGATATCGATGAGCGGACCGCCGCCCTGCTTTTCCTTGTCGATGAACACGCCCCAGCTCGGGACGCCGCGGCGTCGGAGCGCCTGCACGCGGGCGTAGTAGGTCTCGCCGAGCGAGCCGGCATCCACGAACCGCTTCAGGGCCTGCGCGCCGGAGTTCCACCGCCAGCAGTAGGCGATCATCAGCTTCTTGCCGGACTCGTTCGCGGCGTCGACCATCTTCTGGCCCTGCTTGGCGTTGAGGGCGATCGGCTTCTCGCACATGACGTGCTTGCCGGCCTTCAGCGCCTTGACGGTGGGGTCCATGTGCACGTAGTTCGGCGTGCAGACATCGACCATGTCGATCTCTTTCATCGCGAGGAGGTCGTCGTACTTCTCGAACCTGAACTTCTCAGGGATTTCGAGGTCGTCGCCGACCTTCTTCAGCGTGTCGGTATTGATGTCGCAGATGGCGACGATCTCCGCGTCGGCATGCTTCTTGTACGCGGGAATATGGACGCTCTGGCAGATCGACCCTGTTCCGATCAGCCCTACTTTGATCTTCTTGCTCACGTGAGATCCCCTTTCTCTATGTCATCGAGCGGCGCTCGGCCGCCCAATCGAAGCCTCGGTCGGAATGGGATATATGGGACCCATGGGATGTATGAGACACTTCTAGCCCTTGATCACGCCGAGCGGTTTCAGGCGCGCGACCTTGCGCGAGATGCCGGTCCGGTGCGCGGTCTCGACGACGAGCGAGACGTCCTTGTACGCGTCGGGCGCCTCCTCGGCGAGGGTGCCCCGGCTCGCGGCCCGGACGATGATCCCCTTGCGCGCGAGATCCTCCTGGAGGTCGGTCCCGCGGGTCGCCTTCATCGCGGCCTTCCTGCTCAACAGGCGGCCTGCGCCGTGGCACGTCGAGCCGAAGGTCTCTTGCATCGCCTGCTCGGTGCCGACGAGGAGGTAGGAATATCGGCCCATGTCGCCGGGGATGAGCACTGGCTGGCCGATCCCGCGGTAGGCCTCCGGCACGTCCGGATGGCCCGGCGGGAAGGCGCGGGTCGCGCCCTTGCGGTGGACGACGACCTTGATCTTCCGGCCGTCCACCTCGTGCTCCTCGATCTTGGCGATGTTGTGCGCCACGTCGTAGATCTGCCGCATGCCGAGCTTGTGCGGGCCCGTGCCGAAGACGTGAGAGAACGCCTCGCGGGTCCAGTGAGCCATCGCCTGGCGGTTCGCCCACGCGTAGTTCGCGGCGCAGGCCATCGCAGCCATGTACTGCTTGCCCTCGGAAGACTGGATCGGCGCGCACGCGAGCTGCCGGTCGGGCACGCTGATTTCATACTTCTTCATCGCCTGCTGCATCACGACGAGGTAGTCGTCGCAGACCTGGTATCCGAGTCCCCGGGAGCCGCTGTGGATCATCACCGTCACCTGGCCGACGCGATCGATCCCCATGACCGCCGCCCGGTCGGGGTGATAGATCTCCTCGACCACCTGCACCTCCAGGAAGTGGTTGCCGCTCCCCAGAGTGCCGATCTGCGGGCGTCCGCGCTTGATAGCCTTCTCGCTCACGGCCGACGGATCGGCCATCGCAAGTTGACCACGCTCCTCGGTGACCTCGATGTCCTCGGCCCAGCCGTAGCCGTTTTCCACCGCCCACTTCGCGCCCTTGCGCATGACTTCGCGGAGCTGCTTCTCATCGAGCCTGATCCGGCCCTCCGAGCCGACGCCCGATGGGATATCGCTGAACAGCGCGTTCACGATGTCCTGCATCCGCGGCTCGACGTCCTGCCGATCGAGGTCGGTGCGGAGCATCCGCACGCCGCAGTTGATGTCGTAGCCGACTCCGCCCGGCGAGACGACGCCGCTCTCCCAGTCCATCGCCGCGACGCCGCCGATTGGGAAGCCATAGCCCCAGTGGATGTCCGGCATAGCCATCGAGCGGCCGACGATCCCGGGGAGGAATGCGACGTTGGCGACCTGCTCCGGGGCCTGGTCCTCACGTATGCTCGCGAGGAGCCGCTCGGATGCGTAGATCATGCCGTCAGTAAGCATCCCGGGCTTGTAGGATTTCGGTATGAGCCAGCGGTCCTCGCCGGCTTTTTGGAGTGGACCGTTCCATTCAGGCATATGTTCACCTTGGGGGATTGGAGTGATGGAGTGCCGTAGCCTTGGGGATTGATCCCATTACTCCATTATTCCTGCGTCACTCCACGTCATTTCCAGTCGCTCTGTTCGTACTCGGACCAGACGCGCTCGTAGACCGCCGCCGTCTGCTGCGCGATGAGGTCCCAATTGAACACCTCAACCACTTTCCTGTACGCATTCTCGACCATCATCTTCGCCGAGTACGGGTTCTTCAGGATCTGGGTGATCGCCCACGCCAGCGACTCGGGGTTGTCCGACCATGCGGTCAATCCGCCGACGCCGTGGTCGACGACCTCGCGGAGGCCGCCGACATCGGTGACGACGACCGGCACCTTCGCCGCCATCGCCTCGAGCGCCACGATACCGAACGGCTCGTAGAGGCTCGGGTAGACCGCGACGTCGATGACGTTGTAGAGCTTGAGAAGCGTATCGTCGTCGATGTAGCCGGTGAACAGGACCCGGTCGTTCAGCCCGAGTTCGTTCACCCGCTGGATAAGGTGGTCCTTGTTCCCGCCGCCGACGATAACCAGCTTCGAGTCGTTATAGGCCTCCAGGATCATCGGCAGCGCCTCGATCAGGACCTGCACGCCCTTCTCGTGGACCATGCGCCCGACGAAAAAGATGATCTTCTCATTGGGTTTGGCGAAGTAGCTGCGGAATTCGGCCTTGTCGAACTCCACCTGGAACTTCGATGCGTCGACCCCGTTCGGGATGACATCCAGCTTATCCACAGGGACTTCGAGGGTAGAGTTGATCTCGTTCTTCATGTACTCGCTGCAGCAGATTACCCGCCACGACTCGAACGCCAGTTCCCACTCGACGCCGTGGATGTAGCGCTGGAGGTCGGTATGGATGCCGTGATTCCGTCCGTGCTCGGTGGCATGGATGGTGGAGATCAGCGGGATACGATACTTGTGCTTGATGTTCTTGCCGCAGAACTCGGTGAGCCAGTCGTGGGCGTGGAGTACCATCGGCTGGCCTCCGGGGATGGAGTTGCAGTCCATCGCCCACAGCTTCTCGGCCGCGAGCAGCTCGTCCACGCGTTTCTCGATGGAGACGTTGAGGTTGTGGACCCAGTGGACGAAGTCGTCGCCCGGCTCGGCGGGCACTCGGTGGACGCGGAGGTTGCCCTCCTTCTCATCGGACGGAGCATCGGGATGCTCGCAGGTTACGACGTCCACCTCGACGCCGTTAGCCGCGAGGGCCTGGCTCAGATCGTAAACGTGCCTGGCGATTCCCCCGACGATCTTCGGCGGGTATTCCCAGGATAGCATAAGCACGCGCATGGCAGGACTCCTTATGAGACTGCAGACCGCAGACAGCGGACTGCAGCGTATGTGTGCGGTGGCCCTATCGATGGTTCGAGGGATCACTCATCTTCAAATGCACTCATCGAAATACCGGACGGCGTATATGGGGCAGACTCTTGTCTCATCCTGTCTGTCTTTCCGTGTTGCAGTGATCCGGCTATCAGGCCGAAGAGCACTCTGTTTGCTTCATCGTGAAGCCTGTCCAACTCAGCGAAGACGTCTCTGTCCAGGTATTCTAGCCGGGCCGCCAGATGCAGGAGGTAATCGGCCTCCCTTAGCGACCCGGGTGAGATGCTCAGGAAGTGCAGGTACTCCGAGTCCGTATTCCTAGAGGCTCCCTCGACGACGTTGGCCGCAGCAGAGACCACCGCGCGCCTGACTTGCGAGGTAAGACCGTATCGTTCCTCCGCCGGCCATCCTCTCGTAGCCTCATAGACCCTCGCCGCCAGATCGTCGGCTTTCTGAAAGGCCACGATCTTCCTGTAGTCTCCGGCCGCACACAGCCTCCGATTCGCTCTGCCGTCTGCAGTCCGCAGTCTATCCTCCCAGTCGGCAGACCGGGCATACTCCCTCCGGATCGTTCTGGAGGGCTCCGCAGGACGAGCACTCCCTCCAGCCGCGCGAACGCTTCCACTTCTCGATCTTCGCGGCGGTCTCCAGGAACGACAGGACCTTATCTGCCATCTCTGCGGGAAGGGACTCAACAGCCGCTCCCAACTCCTCTGTTTCCGCGTCCGTCAAGCGAATACCTCCAAGATCGACCGTCTCGCCGGCGGGGGACTCGGGATCCTGAGGGCGGGGTTTCGTTACCTTGCCCACCTTGAAGATGATATCCTTGACGACCTTCGCGCCTATGCGCTTGTTAATGCGGGAGACCATATCGGCCTTGTAGAAGGTGAGCTCATTCGCCCAGACGGCGCTCTTGGCGGTGACGAACAACTGGCCGTCGCGCACGAACTCGGGCTGAGCTGCGGAGGAGACCTGCGCGCCGACGACCTCGTCCCAGACGAGCAGAGCGGTCTGCTCCTTGATCCTGGTCTCGAGTTCGAGGGCCTTGAGAGAATCCCCGAGGAACCTCCCGAGGCCCTGCAAGCCGGTGTTGATCTTCATCTCGTACCCTATCAGCCTTTCACCATTCCGTTCGCCACTTCGAAGAGCTTCCCTTCCCGGACAAACTCCTCTTCGAAGAACTTGAGGCTTGCGGTAGTGGCAAACGTCTGGCAGCGGCCGATGGTCATCTCGAAGACGTGGGTGCGCCGGTCCTCATCGAGGTCGGTCATGACGTCGTCGAGCAGCACGATCGGCGGCTCCTGGGCGGTCTCCTCCATCATCTCCAGTTCGGCGAGACGGAGGCTCAGGGCGGCCGTGCGCTGCTGGCCCTGGGAGCCGTAGGTGCGGATGTCGATGTCGTTTGCCGTGATCAGCGCGTCGTCCCGCTGAGGCCCCGCGAGAGTCACCCCGCGGCGCAGTTCCTCGCTGCGGACCTCTCCCAGCCGCCGGCGGAACTGCTCGGCGATCTCGGCTTCGGATGTGCCCTCGATCCGGCCGAGGCTCGACTTGTATTCGACCGCGAGGACCTCCGCTCCATCGGTAAGCTGGGCGTGGATCACCCGGGAGAGATCGCTCGCCCGGGTAAGGAACGACAGGCGGCGCTCGATGATCCGGCTCCCGTACATGATGAGCTGCTCGTTCAGCACGTCGAGCACGCCATCGCTCAGTCCGCGCTGCGCCAGGTCGCGCAGGAGCTTGTTCCGCTGATCGAGGACCTTCTTGTAGTTCACGAGCAGGTGACAGTATTCCGGCTGGAGCTGGCTGATCTCCAGGTTGAGGAACTTGCGGCGCTCCGACGGATCGCCGGCGACGATCTCGAGGTCCTGAGGGCCGATGAAGAGCGCGTTCACCTGGCCGAGCAGGTCTGCAAGCCTGGTCTGGCGGATCGTGTTGATCTTGATCTGCTTCTTCTCAGCGCGGCCGATGAAGACCTCGACGTCGATATCGTTCTGCTCAGCGCGTGCGATGTCACCGACTACATGAGCGTAGTCTGCGTCCCATCGGATCAGCTCCGTATCCTTGCCTGCCCGCCACGAGCGCGCGGTTGCGAGCAGGTAGATCGCCTCGAGGATGCTCGATTTGCCCTGCGCGTTCTTTCCCGCGAGGATGTTCAGACCCTCGCCGGGTCGGATCGTCAGCTCGGTATAGCATCTGAAGTTCTGCAGACTGAGTGATCGGATGTACATGCAAGGTAGGCAGGAGACTCGTCCGGGACGGAGTTATCCACCCTTCCGTGAAATACGAGAGAGAATTCTGACTCGGTGGTGATTATTATACTACAGTGTGGGAAGTGTTGGTAACCACAGGCGGCAGGTCGGGGTCTCAGCATGCCGGTTCCAAGTTCCAAAGGGGCAAACTTGGACAGGTATTTCTACCAGGATGTGTTGATAACCTATGCCGCTGGTGTGGGCTTCCTGCAGACCGCATGTGGAGTCTGCCGACATTACCCACAGCGGGGAGTTATCATCGGCTCGATCAACACTCAGTGAGGCGAGTTATCAACAGGGCCTGAAGCGCATTTCGCAAGTCGAATTCCGCCCTATAGGAGGGGATTCCGATCCCCGAATTCGTGGCGCTACGCGGGCGTTCGCGGCTGGGAAGCCGCTCCTACAACAGCTTTGAGATACGCTCTATCCTCCCTCTCCATCGGACGGAGAGAGTTGGGGTGAGGGTGAGATCCTCACAGCAAGATGATCGGCGCGAGAGAACGGAATCTTTAGTACCGTCCGGCGCGAAGATCGTCGGCGAGCTGTTCGACGACCTGCTTCAGCGACTCATCTTCGTCGAGGAGCTTCTTGATGCGGTTGCACGCGTGGACGACAGTCGCATGGTCGCGGCCGCCGAATGCCTTGCCGATCGCCGCCAGCGGGAATCCGGTCAGCTCCCGGCAGAGGTGCATCGCCACGTGTCGCGGGGTGACGAGCTCCTTCCTGCGGGCGGAACCGACGAGATCCTCGATGGAGAGATCGAACCTCTGCGCCGTCACGCGCTGGACCGCATCGAGCGTCAACTCGGCGCATTTCTTCTCGATCAGGTATCTGTGGATGATCTCCTGCGCGGTCGCCGGCGTAAGGCGGGTCTTCATCAGCGAGCCGTAAGCAATCAGCGTCACCAGGGCCCCCTCCAGCGCGCGGATGTTTGTCTGGATCAGGTTGGCAACCTCCAGGAGCACTTCGTTCGGGACCTCCGCCTCCTCTGCCTGAGCCTTCTTCTGCAGGATCGCCAGCCGCGTCTCAAAGTCGGGCGGCGCGAGGTCCGCGACGAGCCCGGACTCGAACCGGGAGCGCAGTCGCTCCTCGATCGGATGCATGTCCCGCGGCGCGCGGTCGCTCGATATGACGATCTGCTTGCCGGTCTGGAGCAGCTCGTTGAAAGTATGGAAGAATTCCTCCTTGGTGCGCTCCTTCGCGGCGAGGAACTGGACGTCGTCGATGAGCCAGACATCGATCCCGCGGTGCTTGCGCCGGAACTCCTCCGACCGGTGGTCGCGCAGCGCCGAGACGTACTGGAACGTGAATGTCTCGGCGGAGAGATACGCCACCTGCCTCCCGGGATGGGCGGTCAGGACGTTGTGCGCGATCGCCTGCAGGAGATGAGTCTTCCCCAGCCCGGACCCGCCGTAAAGGAAAAGCGGGTTGTACGTCTTGCCCGGACGCTTCGCCACCGCCATGCATGCCGCGTGCGCCAGCCGGTTGCACGGCCCGACGATGAAGCTCTTGAAATCATACTTCTCGTTCAGCGGCTCGGAGATCTGGCTGATGGTACCGGCGGCGGGCTGTCTCGCGGATTCCTTCTGCGGAGCCGGCTCGGCTTTCGACTTCGGCTTCTGTGGAGCGACCACGAAGTTGATCTCCACCTCGGCATCGAGGTTAGCCTCGAGGGCGGTCTTGACCAACTCGGAATACTTCTGGAGGAAGATGCGGGCAAGCTCGCTCGCCGCGCCGATGGTCACCATTGCTCCGTCGACCGAGATCGGCCTTGCGGTGCGGAAGAAGCTTTCGAAGCTGGGGCGGTTGACCTCGGGAGCGAGGAGTTCGAGGGACTTCTCCCAAGCTTGTCTTAGGACCACGAGAGCGTCATCTTCGCCGAGATGCAGTTGCTCATCCACCGCTTGCGCCTCCGGATAACCTCTCGTGGGATTCGCCAGTCCGTTGACCTCCCGGGCCTGGTTCGTCATTATAGCAAATCCCCCGGAGAGGCGTAAACGGTTTTTCGGCGGTTTGTTGAGAGCCGGAGGAGGCGCCGGTGTGCAGGCAACTTCGTGGTGCGGAGAGTGTCAGATACCGTGTCGCCGCGAGCGTGGGAGAGCATCATGCGGGGAATCCGGTGGCGCGTAGGGAACGGGCGCTGTCCCGTTCCGTGGGTGTAGGTCTTCAACGAGCGGAACGCGACGGCGGGCGTTTCCTGCGCGGATACCCGAGGTGCTTCGGTAGCGCCGCTACGCTCTGCTTCCGAAGCATCGATATCCGAACACAATGTAGGAGGAGTTTTGCGAACGGTCTGTGTCCGCTAACTCCGACGTCGGGATTAGTGTCGTCCCTTCGACAGGCTCAGGACAGGCATTCACCGACGCAGAACCCCTCGTACACCGCCGCGGACCGGGCGCGTGGGAATAGAGAGTCCGGGTACTTGTCAGTGCATGTCACGATGTGATATAATGAAACTCTGTGGAGGTAGCTTGCCTTGTCTAAGAGAACATTTCAACCCAAAGTAAGACGGCGCTTTCGCGTCCACGGTTTCATGGCGCGGATGGCGACTGCTGGCGGCCGCAACGTGCTTAGAGCGCGCCGCGCCAAGGGCAGAATGAAGTTGACCGTGTAGGATCGTCGGTTCTCCCGGCTTGCTCGGGGGCCGGCGGTCCGCCCTGGCCTACCAGGTCGGAGGCCGTATATGCTGCCCAGGGAACAGAGGCTCACTGCCCGACGCGACTTCAAAGCGGTCTATACCGGTGGCAAGTCGTTCGTGAACAGGTCTCTGGTCCTGCGAGTGCTCCGAAAAAACGAGGGGCAGGCTGCCAGATTCGGTTTCTCAACCAGTTCGAAGTTGGGAAACGCGGTGCTCAGAAATCGAATGACGAGACTCCTCAGAGAGTCAGTTCGGTCGCTGGCGGGAAAGATCAAAGAGACCGGCTATGATGCAGTCATCATCGTACGTCCGGCTGCCCGTGCAGCGACTTTTGTGCAGATCAGAGAAGCTGTGGAGGACCTTCTGCGGAAGGCCCAGCTCCTGGAAGACGGTGCACGAGCGAAGAAGGATCGAGCAAGGGGATAGTTTGCGGCACGTTCTAGTGTTCCTCATACGTGTATACCAGACAGTTACCAGGTTCAAGCCGAGGACCTGCCGATATGAGCCAAGCTGCTCGAACTACGCAGTTGAGGCGATACTCAAGCACGGCCCCATCAAGGGAGTCGGCATGGCGGCCTGGCGCATTCTCCGCTGCAATCCCTGGAGCCCCGGGGGATATGACCCCGTCCCCGATCCTCTCCGCTGACCGCCGTCCGGGATACCCCTCCGCACGCTTCCATCAACATAGTTTGAGGGAATAATGAATCGTTCTTCTAGCGTATGGTTCATCACGATGCTGGCCATGATGGTCGCCTGGTTCTTCGTGCTGCCGAAGCTGCAGCCCCAGACCCCGCCGCCGCCGGCCACCGTGATGCTTCAGCAGGCCGAACAGCAGGTAGTCAAAGCGGGCACGGACGAGAAGAAGCTCAAGGACGCGATCGGCGCCTACAATAGGGTCGCCGGCGCGTACAAGGGTACCGAGCACGCCGCCTACGCCAAGCTCCAGACCGCCATCGTCTACGAGACCAAGCTCAAGGACCACACGAAGGCGGTCACCACCTACAAGGCGGTCATCAAGGACTCCAAGAAGAAGCACTTCGAGGCCGGCGCGGTCGCTCAGGACCGACTGGGGAAACTGAACGCGACCACGGATGAGAAAAACCGCTCGCACCCGCTGTACCGGTTCCTCGATTTCTTCGTCGCGCTGACGGGACGCAATCCGGCGTACAGCTATGTCATCGCGCTCGTGCTCGTCACGCTCATCTTCAAGGTCCTGGTGACGCCGCTCACCCGCGCGCAGTTCAAGAGCATGCGGGAGATGCAGAAGATCCAGCCGCTGATCAAGGAGCTTCAGGAGAAGTACAAGGGCGACCAGAAGGTGCTCGGCGAGAAGATGATGGCTCTGTACAAGGAGCACAACATCAACCCGTTCAGCAGTTGTCTGCCGATCCTGGTCCAGCTCCCGGTGCTGTACATGCTCTACTGGATGGTGCGGTTGTACGAGTACCAGTTCATCCAGGCGAAGTTCCTGTGGATCGGAAGCAGCCTGGCGGACAAGTTCCCGGCGATCGTCGCCAGCAACCTGGCGGAGCCCGACATCCCTCTGCTGGTCATCTACACCATCAGCATGATCGTCTCGCAGAAGATGTCGGTCGTGGATCCGACTCAGGCCCAGCAGCAGAAGATGATGGCCTACACGCTGCCGGTGCTCTTCGCTTTCATCTTCAGAGAGTTCCCCGCGGCGTTTATGCTGTACTGGCTGATCTTCAATATCATCAGCACGACGCAGCAGTACTTCATCATGAGGAAGCCGCTGGATGCGAACGGAAGCGCTGTTGCCGGGGCGCCGACCGCCGGTCAGCCGGAAGCCGAGCCGACAAAGCTGGCGGACGAGCTGAAGAAGGCATCGGGGCAGGCAAAGAGTACCCGCCGCCGCAGAAGGAAATACTAAGTCCGTGTAGAGGCCGCGGCGCATGCCGTGGCCTCGTTCATGATAGATCGGCCCGGGAGTGTCACCCTACACTCCGCACCCCGGACTCTACACTCCTCGGGCTGGTCCAGGTCTAGATCAGGGGGTAACAGCCAACCATGACAAGCATTGAACAGACCGGAAAGACCATCGAGGAGGCCACGCAAAAGGCTCTGGAGCAGCTTGGTGTTACCGAGGATGAGGTCGATGTCGAGATCCTGGAGGAAGGCGCAAGGGGATTCCTGGGACTCGGACAGGCTCCGGCAAGAGTGAAAGTGACTTTGAAGCAGAGACCGACGGCGGTGGAGCAGGCTCCCGCGCCTCCAACCGGTGAGAGGCTTCCGAGACCGAAGCCCGCCCGGGAGCCGCGTGAGGCGCGCCCGAAGCCCGCTCCCGCGCAGGAGAAACCTGCGCCCGCACCTGAGCCTGAGGCTGCACATCCCCAGGCTCCGGCGGAGGTTGCGGCCCCTCCGACCGAGGATGTCGTGCAGCCGGCCGCACAGATCAGCCTGAAGGTCCTGCAGCGGATAGTGAGCAGCATCGAGGCGGATGCCAAGGTCGGCGTGAAGAGCGCCGCCGACGGACAGGTCGTGCTCGAAGTGCAAACCGGCGATCCGGCCACGATGATCGGCAAGCACGGGCAGACGGTTGACGCGATCCAATACCTGGTGGGCGTCATCACGAACAAGCAGCTCCCCCAGAAGGTGCGCGTCGTAGTCGATGTCGAGGGATACCGGTCCCGACGTGAAGAGGCCCTACGGAACCAGGCCGTCTACCTTGCGTCCAAGGTCAAGGAATCCGGCGAGGAGGCCGTGCTCGAGCCGCTTCCCGCGAACGAGCGCCGGATCATCCATACCGCGCTGGCCGATGACCCCGAAGTCTACACGTACAGCGAAGGCGAAGAGCCGGAGCGCTACGTGGTGATCTCGCCGAAGAAATAGGATCGCAGCAATGGAGCGTTGGAGTGGCGGGGTACCCGTCACTCCAACGCTCCGTTCCCACCCCCATGTTCATCGAGGAGACGATTTCAGCCATAGCCACACCGATCGGTGAGGGCGGAATATCGGTCATACGAGTGAGCGGACGCCGTGCGCTCGACGTGGCTGCCCGCGTGTTCCAGACCGCCTCCGGTATGCCGCTCGATGCGTATCCCACCCACACCGCCCACTACGGCGCGATCGTCGATCCCGAGTCCCGAGAGCGGGTCGATGACGGCGTGCTGACCATCTTCCGTGCCCCGAGGAGCTACACCGGCGAGGACTCCGTCGAGATAAGCTGCCACGGCGGCATGATTCCCACTCGCAAGGTCCTCGAGGCCACGCTCCGTGCCGGGGCGCGGCTCGCGGAGCCCGGCGAGTTCACCAAGCGCGCGTTCCTGAACGGCCGGCTCGATCTCGCCCAGGCCGAGGCGGTGCTCGACGTCATCCGGGCGCGCACCGACGAATCGCTTCGGGTGGCCAGACGCCAGATGGAGGGCGCGCTCTCGTCGCAGATCCGAGGGCTGCGGGAAGAACTGCTCGGCATCATGGCGCGCATCGAAGCCGCCATCGACTTCCCCGAGGACGTCGAGGACATCTCCCTGGAGGCGATCGCCGCCTCGCTCCACGACGCCATCAGCCACGTCTCCGGGCTGCTCGATACCGCGAGCTGCGGCAAGGTATACCGCGATGGCATCCAGGCCGTCATCGTCGGCAGGCCGAACGTCGGCAAATCGAGCCTCCTGAACGCGCTCGTCCGGGAAAGCCGCGCGATCGTCACCCCGATCCCGGGTACAACGCGCGATCTCATCGAGGAGACGATCAACATCCGCGGGATCCCGGTGCGAACGATCGATACCGCGGGCGTGCGGACGACGGCCAACGTCGTCGAGCGAGCGGGCATCGACCGCACCCGGCGCATGGTCGAGCAGGCGGACCTCATACTCGCGATGCTCGACGCGTCGAAGGGGCTCTCGAAGGCGGGCAAGGAACTGCTGATGGAGCTTCAGGGCCGCAAGCTGATCGTGGTGGTGAACAAGACCGACCTCCTGCGCGAGGACGACGCGGGCGACCTGCTCGACAAGATCCGCCGGTGGGTCGAGAAGAACGTGTCGGGCAACCCGCCCGTGATCGGGACCGCCGCGCCCTCGAACGAGGGGATCACGGAACTGGAGGACCTGATCGTGGAGACGGTGATGGCCGGCGGGGTCGCGTGCGCGGAGGGAGCGGTGGTGAGCAACGTCCGCCACAGCCGCGCGCTCGAGGAATCCCGGCTCTCGCTCCAGCACTGCCTCCGGACCGTGGAATCCGGGCTGCCGCTCGACTTCATCAGCATCGACCTCCGCGCGGCGGTCGACGCGCTCGGCCGGATCACCGGCGAGACCGCGACCGAAGACGTCATCGACCGCATCTTCTCCGACTTCTGCATCGGAAAGTAGGAGGGGGCCCCGGGCTCTACCGCTTCACGCGCACCAGGACTCCGCCGCCGGGCGGGAGGTCGAGGCTGAGCCGCTTGCCGCTCGATCCGCCGGTCCAGGACTTCGTGGGCGTGTGGAAGACTTCCATCGGACCGGGGCCGACGAGCGTCGTGGTGACGGCGTTCCGGTAGTCCAGGTTCACGACCACCACGTGAGTCGGCTGACGTGCGGACTTGCCGAAATACCCGAGCAGCACCTCCTGCGACTTCGGCGACGGCACGAAGGGGCTCCCCTCCGGCAGCGCCTCTCCTCCGATCGGCAGTGTCCCGCAGTGATATACTCCCAGCGACTTCAGCGGCTGAAGCTCCGACGCGATCGCCACAAACTCGCGGTTGATCTTCGACAGCGCCCAGTAGAGCGGCAGGGGCGTCACAGGGTCCTTCGGGTCCTTCCAGAGGCCGATGTCGTAGCGGAAGTGGGCGATCCCCTGCGCGCCGTAGGCGAGAGATGTGTACGTCAGCCAACGCAGTTCGTGCTCGCCGGGGCCGCGCCATCCCTCGGCCGGGGAGTCGCAGGTCTGGATGATGTTCAGGAACGGCACACCGGCCTCCAGCGCGGCTTGGCGGATGAGCGCGATGTTCAGGAAGTACTGCGTGCCGTCGGAGTTCTTCAGGAAGTGGTAGTGGTCGTAGCTGATCAGGTCGGGCTTGATCATCTCGACGAACTGGCGGAGGTGCTCGCGGTATCGGAGCACGGTGCCGTTGTCGGTCCCGATCCCGGCGAAGTTGGTGGGGTAGCCGACCTTGGCGCGCTCGGCGGCATCGTCGCTCACGCCGAGCTGGGCCGCGTTCGCATAGGTAGGATACAGGTTGATGAACGGCAGGTGTGCGGGATCGCGCTGCCGGATGAACGAGACCAGCTTTGCTAGGCCGGGGAACGCACCCGCGCCGGGCTCATCGACGAGGTAGTAGGCGTAGAGGGCGGGATGATCCTTGACCTTAGCGATCAAGGCATCGAGCGCTTTCGCCTGCTCGGGGTCGTCTACGTTGGGCGTGCGGACCACGTACATGGCGCGCAGGCCGTAGCGTCGGTAGGTGTCGAGGTCTTCCGGCGTCTCGGCCCAGCCGAGATTCCAGCCGCCGGCGCTGAGCTGGGAGACGGTCCGGTCGTCCACGGTCATGAAGCCGCCGGGTCCCGCCCAGTACGTGACGATCGGCGTGCCGATCTTCCACTTCGCGGCGGACGCCGGGCATCCGACGATCAATCCGACGAGTCCCACAAGAATCATTGTTCTGACTAGCATTCCATCCTCCATATCGTTATCCCGACGCACCACCCGGATGCATTCACGCAGGGAACGGGCGCTGTCTCGTTCCGTCGGTCGTAGGTGTCCACCAAGCGGAACGCGACGGCGGGCGTTCCCTACGAGGCATATCCGAGGGGCTTCGGCAGCGCCGCTACGCTCTGCTTCCGAAGCATCGAGCCCCGAATCCCCAACCCCGACTCCCTACCTGTGGTCCATCTCACACACCCGGCGGCGGTAGTAAAGGTAATCCTCGAAGCTGACCTCGACCGGGACGCCGTGGTCGCAGGTGGGATAGTACCCCCCACGCTCGACCATGAACGGCATGATGTGCGCGAGGTGCGCGTCGATCGCATCCTTCCCGGCGGCGAGCACGCGCTTGTCGATCCCGCCGGACATCATCAGGTCCGGGTACTGCCTGCCGATCTCCACCACGTCGCATCCGCTCGCGACCTCGAAAGGCGACATCCGCGTCATGCCAAGCTCCAGGTAGAGGGGGATCGCGGGTCGGCAATCGCCGTCGGTGTCGACGTGAAGCCGGATCGGGCTCTTCTGCCGGGCGCGCGCGTTGCCGATGAGCTGCTGGTAGTAGGGCAAGAGGAACTCGCGGAAGGTGTCCGGCGAGATCAGCAGTCCGTGGTTGTAGCAGATGTCCTCCGCCATGAAGATCTCGTCGATCTCCGCCACCGCCTGGACCCGGGCGATTGCCGCGTCCATGAGGTCGAGCCAGCCCTGCATCGCCGCGTGAACGACCTCCGGCATGTCGTAGAAGGCGTACAGCAGGTCCTCCGGGCCGATGATCGAGCGCAGGTACATGTATCCGCCGATGAGCCGCTGGTTCATGATCCCGCCGGCTTCGTCGGTCAACCGCCGCTGCTCCCGGACCCGCTCCGCCAGGCCCTCCCAGCGCGCCTCGACGGAGGGATCGAGCCTCGGCGCGACGGCTTCCCAGTCGGCCATATTGCTGACGGCGTGCCGGAGGTAGTCGGGCATGAACCCATGCCGCCGGCCGGTGAAGACCTTCAGCCAGCGCCCGGCGACATCCTGGATGATCTCGTGGTCGCCGTGGACCTCCAGCACCTTGGCCTCGAACGGCGGGAGGAACGGCGGCTCGCACCATCCCAGGTTCACGCCGGTGCCAAAGATCGCCGGGGGATCGTACATGAAGAGGTTGGACTCCTGCCAGTCGTCCGGGAGGCCCTCGCCCTTCCAGCGCTCGATGGCCTCCGGCCAGATCGAGAACTCCGCGCGGTAGAGGTGGTCCACCGGCCGGAATTCGTAGGTCGCTCGCATCCGTTCGCCCGCGGTCATCGTTGGTTGGCTCATGGCATGACGATTATAGCACGACACTCCGCCTGAAGGAATAGCCTCCTGCGCCAGCGAAGGATGTCCGTGTAGGGCCATTCCCAACGACGCGGCCGTCCGCCTCGAACCGGCGCCCGATGTGAACCACCATATCACGCACGTGAATAACCTGGGCCCCATCCTGAAGGCGGGAAGCCTCTGGTCACACCGGAAGGTGGCCGAGATGGCACCCACAAACACCCTCGTAGGAATGAGCCAGATCAAAGCGCGTCGTCTGAATGAGATAGAGGTGTCCTGCCACCCCGGAACGAAGATCGGTGAGTACGTGCCGTTCTACTTCTGTCCGCGGTCGGTCATGCTCTACCTGCTATACAGGGGGAATCACCCGAACCTCGAATACAGAGGTGGACAGCCGCCGATCATCCATCTGAAGGCTGACCTGCACCAGGTCATAGAGTGGGCGGAGGAACACCAGGTGCGCTGGGCATTCACGAAGGCGAACGCCGGTACGTACTATGTGGAGTGCTACGACAGCCTCGACGATCTCGATCAGATCAACTGGCGGGCCGTCCAAGCCACCGACTGGCGTGAGCCGCTGGTTAAGGAGGGTAAGCAGGCTGAGTTCCTGATCTACGAGTGCCTGCCGTTCCGACTTGTTGAGGAGATCGGTGTGATCAACGCCTCGGTTCGGGGTACGGTTGAGAAGCAGTTGGCCGGCTCCGCATACAAGCCGGTTGTCAGCATCCGCCGCGATTGGTATTATTGATAGGCAACAGCGATTGATCCGAGGGGGACACTCGTGCTGGATATCGTAAAGGGAGACATTCTGCATGCCGACGCGGACGCGGTGGTAAACACCGTGAACTGCGTCGGCGTCATGGGGCGGGGGATAGCCCTGCAGTTCCGCAGGGCGTTTCCAGAGAACTTCCGCGTCTACCAGGAAGCCTGCAAGCGCGGCGAGCTACGCCCAGGCATGGTTCTCACTCACAAGACGAAGACTCTGACCAGGCCTTATTACGTCATCAACTTCCCCACCAAGACTCACTGGAAAGGCAAGTCCAAGCTGGAGTACATCGAGTTCGGGCTTCGTGCGCTGGTGGAGGAAGTGAAGCGACTCGGAATCCGGACAGTGGCGGTCCCGCCCCTTGGCTGCGGACTGGGCGGCCTCAGATGGTCGGACGTTAGGCCGCTGATCGAGCAGGCATTTGAGCAGGTTCCGGACGTCCACGTGCTTCTCTACCAGCCGAGCGGCGCTCCGGGGACCGGGGAGATGGTCAAGGACTCCAAGTTGCCGGCCATGACGTCTGCCCGCGCGATCCTGCTCTCACTCATGTACCGCTACCAGGCCGCGCTCATGGACGTATCGATCTCCCTGCTGGAGATACATAAGCTTATGTATTTCGCCCAGGAGGCCGGGCAGGAACTGAAGCTGCAGTTCCGGCGTGGTTACTACGGTCCTTATGCGGAAAAGCTGCGACACGCGCTAATCGCGATAGATGGTCACTTCATATCGGGGTATGGCGACGGCGAGGACAAGCCGACGAAGAGCATCGACCTTGACTTGGATGCTGCCCAAGCTGCGATTAAGGCTCTGGAGGAGAAGCCGGAAGTCCGGGAGCGTGTTGCCAGAGTTGGAGAGTTGATCGAAGGCTTTGAAACTCCTTTTGGGATGGAACTGCTGGCGACGGTTCACTGGGTAGCCGTCCATGAGGGTGCGCGCACCCCCGAGGAAACCATCAAGGGCGTCTACGCCTGGGGCAAGCGGAAGAAGATGTTCAGCGAGCGGCAGATCCGCGTCGCCCTGAATGTGCTCAAGGACAAAGGTTGGCTCTCGGGAACTCCGTGCCTCGGCACTAGTGACTGACAGCGCCTGACATCGGGGCACCAAGTACACGCCTACGGCTCCAGGGATAGAGCCTTCTCCGATGCGTCGATCGTGCGCTCGATGTCGTCATCGGTGTGCGCCGTCGAGACGAACGCCGCCTCGAACTGGCTCGGCGCGAGGTAGACTCCCTGCTCTAGCATCCCGCGGAAGAACGCCGCGTACCTCTGCGTGTCGGCCGTCTTCGCAGTGGCGTAGTCATCCACCGCGGAGTCGGTGAAGAACGCGGTCATCATCGAGCCGATCTGGTTGATCTCCAAGTCCACTCCGCACCGCTCGGCCGATTCCGCGAGCGCATCCGCCAGGCGGCGGGTGTTCGCCTCCAGCATGGAGTATGGGTCCTCGTCGCGGAGGATGCCGAGCGTCCGGATTCCCGCCGCCACAGCGACCGGGTTGCCGGAGAGCGTCCCGGCCTGGTAGACCGGCCCGAGCGGCGCGACCTTCTGCATGATCTCGGCCTTCCCGCCGTACGCGCCCATCGGCATCCCGCCGCCGATGATCTTGCCGAGCGTCGTCATGTCGGGGATCACGCCGTATAGCTCCTGCGCGCCGCCGTACGCGAGCCGGAAGCCGGTGATCACCTCGTCGAAGATCAGCACGACGCCCCACTTGTGCGTCAGCTCGCGGAGGCCCTCCAGGTAGCCCGGCTTCGGGATCACGACGCCCATGTTGCCCGCGACCGGCTCGACGATGAGGCAGGCGATCTCCCGGCCCATGGTGTCGAAGAGCATGCGGACGGCATCGATGTCGTTGTACGGAAGCACGATCGTGTCGGAGGTCGCCGACTTCGGCACGCCGGCGCTGTCCGGCATCCCGAACGTGGCGAGCCCCGATCCGGCCCTGGCGAGGAGCGCATCCCCGTGGCCGTGATATCCGCCCTCCATCTTAACGATCTTGTCGCGGCCGGTGAACCCGCGGGCGAGACGGATGGCGCTCATCACGGCCTCGGTCCCGGAGCTGACGAGGCGCACCATCTCGACCGACGGCACGGCCTTGATGATCATCTTCGCCAGCTCGATCTCGCCCTCGGTGGTCGCGCCGAACGTCGTCCCTCGCTCGGCAGCCTTCCAGACGGCATCGACGACGAGCGGGTGAGCATGTCCGAGGATCAGCGGGCCCCATGAGCCGACGTAATCGATGTAGCGGTTGTCATCGGCGTCCCAAATGTAGGCGCCCTTGCCCCGGTGGATGAACACCGGTCCGCCGCCGACGGCCTTGAACGCCCGGACGGGGCTGTTCACGCCGCCGGGTATGTAATGCTGTGCTTCCTCGAAGAGCTGAGCGGATGTGCGCGTGTCCATGAGAATCCTCCGGATACAGGATGCTCGATACTTCGGTAGCAGAACGGAGTGACGCTGCCGAAGTATCGTCGCAGGCATACAAAATCGTTCCCATTCGGGACTCGGTTCAAGCCCCTCCGCCTAGTTTACCAGAGGATCGGTTGGATGGAAAGAGCGGTAGGAGTCAGAAGTCAGGAGTCAGAACAGAGGTGTTGGTGCGGATTTGGAATCCCGCACCCGGGGCCATCCGGCATCTCCGATGACGTCCGGGGTGGCGACTAGTAGCATTCCACCCCGACGGTGATCTCAACCTTCCCATCTCTGTACACGCTGATGAACGCGTCGGCGAGATATTCGGAAAACGGCAGTGTAAGGGAAGTGCCCAGCATCAATGCTGAGCCGTAGGCGTCAACATACGGCACCTGCTGTGCGTATTGCCGACCCATAAGACGAATTACGTTTTCTCTTACGCCGATCGAGCGCGCGTAGGCTCGGGCGGACTCCAGGTCGTCGATCTTCAGGAGCTTGTGGAGATCAGGATCGAAGCGGACGGAGAATCCCTGTATCCACTTGTCGCTCTTGTCGAGCCAGCCGCTGATCCTGGCCTTGCCGACCTTGCCGGAGAACCACACCCAGCCAGTGTCGCTGTCGCTGTAGATGAGGCGAGCGGGGGTTACGAGAACGATCGGTCTTCACTGGAGACCGATCACTCTCCCATCCACCTCACGGACGATCTGGGGAAAGACAGTTCTCTCAAAGTTGCGGTAGTTCCTGGCGGCTGCGACTATCGGAGGGATGCACCAGATGGCGTAGACAGCGATAACCAGTGCCATCGACCTGCCCAGGATGAGACGTGCCTTAGGCGACCGGAATGCCGCAGCCGTCCCTCCTGCCACTCCGGTCGCAATGATCCACAGGTACTCGAAATCGGGGATCTCCACGTCAAAGATGGTGTGCGCCCAGTACAACGCCAGAGGTATGGCCACGAGGAACCCCCATAGCGGGGACCACCGTCGGGCGATGCGACCCGCGACGTACCCGGCGAGGGCGCGCATTCCCCAACACTCAACACCTGATCATGGGCGTCGATCGGTGTTCATCGGCGGCAAAAAGCCTATCCCAACGCCCCGCGCACTACCTCGCAGATGTCATGCGCCACCGAGCGGAGTTCGTCCATGTCCGGGCCCTCGGCCATCACGCGGATCAGCTTCTCGGTGCCGGACGCCCGCACGAGTACGCGTCCGTGCCCCGCGAGCCGCTCCTCGCCCCTGCGGATCGCCTCGCGGATATCGGGGTTCGTCTCCCAGCCGGTCCGGTCGCGGACCGGCACGTTCTCGAGGAGCTGCGGGTACTCCTCCATGACATCCGCAAGCTCCGAGAGCGGCTTGCCGGTCTCGATCATGACGTTCAGCACCTGGAGCGCGGTGATCATCCCGTCGCCGGTGGTGGTGTGCTCGCCGAAGATGATGTGCCCCGACTTCTCGCCGCCGAGCATCGCGCCCCGACGCCTCATCTCCTCCGAGACATACCGGTCGCCGACCGCCGCGCGTGCGAGCTCGATGCCCTCCTGCTTGAGCGCCAGTTCGAGGCCGATGTTGCTCATCACCGTGCCGACGACCACGTTCCCGGGCAGATGCCCCTTCCGGGCCAGATGGAGGCCGCAGACGGCCATCACGTGGTCGCCGTCGACCAGGTTGCCGTGCTCGTCGGAGAGGATCGCGCGGTCGGCGTCGCCGTCGAACGAGAAGCCGATCGAGGCGTCGGTCCCGGCGACCAGCCTGCGGATTCGGTTGGTGTGGAGCGCGCCCGAATCGCGGTTGATATTGATCCCGTCGGGCTGGGCGTTGATGACCGCCACCGCCGCGCCGAGGTCGGCGAAGAGCTGCGGGGCGATATCCGATGCGGCGCCGTTCGCACAGTCGAGCGCGATGCTTATGCCGTCGAGCCGGTGGGGGAAGGTCTGCTTGAGGTGGTTCACATAGCGGTCCACGAGGTGCCTGGCCCGGTACATCCGTCCGACTCCCGGTCCCTCGGGGAACGGCAGTTCGTCGAACCGGCCGACCTGCGCCTCGATCTCGGCCTCGATGTCGTCTGAGAGCTTGTGGCCGTCTGGGCCGAAGAACTTGATGCCGTTGTCGCGCATCGGGTTGTGGGAGGCGGAGATGACGATCCCCGCGTCCGCGCCGAAGTGCTTGGCAAGGTATGCGACGCCGGGCGTGGGAACGACGCCGACGAGGTAGATATCGACTCCGAGCGAGCAGACTCCCGCCGCGAGCGCGCTCTCCAGCACGTCGCCGGAGATCCGCGGGTCTCGCCCGACGAGGATCCGCGCGCCCTCATGCTTGCCGCGCAGGACGTAGGCCGACGCCGCACCGAGCCGGAGCGCGAGATTCGCGCTCAGTTCGGTGTTTGCCACGCCTCGTACGCCGTCTGTGCCGAATAGCTTCTGCAAAGGGTTGCTCCGAGTGTAAGGGAGTGCCGGACCCTATAGCCCAGGGCCTCATGCCCGCCATGCCTGCTGGACACGACGCCCACCAGGGGCCAGGCTACGGTGTTTGCGCCATGCCGAGTCTAGGGACTCTCGTCAGGCTCCGCCTCGGCGGCGCCGATTGTGACGGTTATGGTCGCCGAGCCGCCGCTCGCGAGTGATGTGCCCGACGGCGCGATCAGCCGAACGCGCTGCGAAAACGTCTTCGTGTGCGAATGGAGTGCGAGCGGCACCGTGGAAACCGTGCTGATCTCCATCAGCCGCTCCGGCCTGCCGTTCAGCGTCACGGACTGCGGGCTGACCTCGACGCCGAGGACCTTGTGAGGGAACGGAGGGCGTCCGGTGATGTTCGGCGTGACGAATACCACCTTGCTCACCGGCGCTCGTTCGAGCTCGAGACGCACCCTCACGCGCTCGACGCTCAGCTCGACCCCCGCGACCTGCTCGCCCGCGGCATCGACCGCCTTGATCGGCAGTACCGCGTTGATCGAGTCGGACTCGTAGGCGGAGGGATCCACCGTCACTACGACGCGCCTGACCTTCTTCAACTGAGCGGCCTGGCCCTTGACTATGACCTTCCCTGGGGCGATCTCCGGGGCGCTGAACCTGAACCCTACCGGCGAGGGCGCCGTGAAGTCCGTCTCGACCCTGAACCACTTCTGCGCCATCTTCTCGATGCTCACGACCACCTGGGCCGGATAGGGGGTTGTCGAGACGAGTCCCGTGTAGCCCTCGGGGAGCTTGGCGATGACCGGAAGCCGATGGTGGCCCTCGCCTCGCCTGTTGAGGAAGACGTTCGCGGTCACGGAGTCCGGTTCGGCGGTGATGGTGTCCACGTACTCCTTCGGGCCTTCGAGCGTGACCTTGACGATCTTGGGCCTGGAGGTGATCACCAGGCCGCTGCCCAGGTTGCGCATGGTGATCGGAAGCATCAGGTCGCGAGTCACGCGCAGAGTGTGGCGGCCCTGATCGGTGTACTGGTCCACGTAAGCCCAGACCATGATGGCTATCAGCAGCGACAGCAGTTTGTAGCCGATGTTATGTCTCATTTCGTTCTCTGGCCGGGAGCGTCGCTTCCGGTCCAGACCCTCGACAGCGCCGTGGATACCTTGTGGCGCAGGACCGACCGCGCATCACGATCGGCGCCCGCCTGGAAGAGGTAGAGCAGCTTCGTCCTGACCTGTTCCGGAGTGAGCCCTCTGAGCAGGCGTCCCTCCATCGACAGGGAGATCGTCCCGGTCTCCTCTGACACGACCAGCACCACCGCGTCGCTCTGTTCGGTGACGCCGACCGCGGCCTTGTGCCTCGTATGGATCATCGTGCCGATCCGCGGGCTGTCGCTCAGCGGGAGAATGCAGCTCGCGGCCACGATGCGGTTGCCCCGGATGACGACCGCGCCGTCATGGAGCGGGCTCCCGGGGTGGAATATGGTCCTGAGCAGTTCCGCCGACACCTCGGCGTCGATGGCCTTCCCCGTGGTCAGGATGGTGTCCAGTCCGACCTCGCGCTCGACGACGATCAGCACGCCGGTCTTGGCCTTCGATGCGTCCCCGGCGACCTTGGTCAGTTCGTCGACCAGGTTGCTGATGTCTTCGCGGCCGAGCATGACGAAGCCTTCGCCCAGGAACTTCAGGCGTCCGACCTCCTCAAGCGCATGCCTCAACTCGGGATAGAAGAGGATTACGAGAGCGACCGGGCCCAACGGGAGGAAGACCTGGAGCAGCCAGTTCAGGGCGCGGAGGTTCAGCCACTTGCTGATGATGACGAACAGGAAGAAGATGCCGAGTCCCCAGAGGATCTGCCAGGCCCTCGTTCCCTTGACGAGCATCATGAGCTTGTAGGTCACGAAGGCGACGACGAGTATGTCTGCGACAGTCGTCAGCAGATCTACGTAGTTCACATCGGCGAGTTGCGACAACCAGCTAAAGACGGCTCCCATGAAACTCCTGCTCGCACTGCCGAATTCGGCAGATTTCCAGCCGTGAAAAGTATAACATAGGCACCACCCACGGTCAACACAGACCGGATGCTGCCGGGGCGTGCCGGCAAGGCGTTGGAGGCCTGCCGCCGGGAGCCCGAATCGAGGGGTCTCTCGCAGTCTCATTATCGGTTGACACCGGCTCTCGCACCACGTATAGTTGCTGGGGGACGCGAGCATGGCAGGCAAGGATACGGCATACTACAACACGATCGAGGCGTTCGACGCGGGCGGCTGTCCGGTATGCGCGCTGGTGGACAAGAGCGCGCGCAAGTGGATGGAGTGGTTCCTGTACGAGCGGGTGAGCGATCCGAAGACGCGGTTCAAACTGCGCGACTCCCGGGGGTTCTGCCCGGAGCACGCGCGGCTGATGCTCGATCTCGGCAGCCCGCTCCCCGTAGCGATCATCTACAGCGATCTGATCCGGTTGGTGGTGGGCGATCTGAGCTCGAAGTGGCCCGTCCCGAAGAAGAAGGCCGAATGCCCCGCGTGCCTCGAAGAAGCGGAGTTCGAGGGGGTCTACCTCTCCGTGATCGCCGACAACTTCGAGGACGCCGAGATGCAGAAGCGCGTTCTGGGGGGCGGGGTCTGTCTGCCGCACACCGTGAAGCTTCTGAAGCGGCTTCCCGGGCGTCACCGTTCGATGCTCCTCGACGCGGTCCGCTCGCAGCTCTCCGATCTCGACGCCGAGCTCGCCGAGATCATCCGCAAGTCCGACTACCGCGTCAAAGAGGAGTTCGGCCCCGAAGGCGACGCGTGGATACGAGTCGTCCGCAAGTTCATCGGCGGAGGAAGCCGATCGTCCGAGCAGGAATAGGTATACCTGATACCCGCCAACCAACAACTGGCAGCAGAGGCGCCATGCTCCTTACCATATCGACAACCCTTTCGCCTGCGACCGACCTCGGTTACCTGCTGCACAAGAATCCATCGCGTGTGCAGTCTTTCGAACTCACCTTCGGCCAGGCGCACGTTTTCTACCCGGAAGCGAACGATGAGCGGTGCACGGCCGCTATGCTGCTCGATGTCGATCCCGTCGGCCTCGTGCGCGACCGCCGCGGACCGTCCGGCGAGGGACATGCTCTGGAGCAGTACGTGAACGATCGGCCGTACGTGGCCTCCTCGTTCCTGAGCGTGGCGATCTCCAAGGTGTTCGGCACCGCGCTCTCGGGCAGGTCGAAGGACCACCAGGAGCTTGCGGACACGGCGATCCCGCTCTCGGTGAAGCTCGACGTAGTGCCGTGCAAGGGAGGAGAGGACCTCCTGCGCAGGCTGTTCGAGCCGCTCGGATACACGGTGGCCCTGCAGGGCTATCCGCTCGACGAGAGGTTCCCCGACTGGGGCGGAAGCAGGTATTTCACCCTCACCCTGGAGGCCACATGCCGCCTGTCTGAACTCCTGACGCACCTCTACGTGCTCATCCCGGTGCTCGATGACGACAAGCATTACTGGGTCGGCGATGAGGAGGTCGAGAAGCTCCTCCGGTTCGGCGGCGAGTGGCTCTCCGAGCATCCGGAGAGAGAGTTGATCGTGAATCGCTATCTCAGACATCAGCGCAGGCTCACACGAGCGGCCATGTCCCAACTTCTCGACGAGGACCAGGCCGATCCCGACGAGGCCGAGACCGCTCACTCTCAGCAGGAAGAGGCCATCGAATCGGGGATGAGCCTCAACGAGCAGCGGCTCGGCGCGGTCGTCTCAGTCCTGAAGGGCTGCGGAGCAAAGCGGGTGCTCGATCTCGGCTGTGGGGAGGGCAAGCTCATCCAGGAGCTGATCAAGGATCAGCAGTTCGAGGAGATCGTCGGCATGGACGTCTCCCATCGTGCGCTCGAGACGGCATCATCACGGATGAAGTTCGACCGAATGCCGCAGAGGCAGATGGACCGCATTCGGCTGATCCACGGGTCGCTGGTGTATCGAGACCAACGGCTGGCCGGCTACGATGCGGCCGCGGTTGTAGAAGTCATCGAGCATCTCGACGCGGCTCGCCTCGCAGCATTCGAGCGCGTGCTCTTCGAGTTCGCCAGGCCGGGCACGGTGGTGCTCACGACGCCGAATGTCGAGTACAACGTCAAGTTCGAAACGCTTCCCGCGGGCAGGTTTCGGCACAAGGATCACCGTTTCGAGTGGACCCGCGAGGAGTTCCGCTCGTGGGCGAACGGCATCGCCGAGCGGTTCGGCTACGCGGTTCGGTACCTCCCGGTCGGACCGGAGGACCCTGAAATCGGCTCACCGGCGCAGATGGCCGTGTTCGAGAAGGGTTCGGAGCGATGAGACTGAAGATCCCCGAACTCTCGCTCGTAGTGCTGATCGGCGCATCCGGCAGCGGAAAGTCGAGCTTTGCACGGAAACACTTCTTGCCGACTGAGGTGCTATCATCCGACTTCTGCCGGGCGCTTGTGTCCGACGACGAGAACGACCAGGCGGCCACGAAGGATGCCTTCGAGATACTGCACTTCATCGCGGCCAAGCGGCTTGCGGCCGGGAAGCTGACCGTCATCGACGCGACGAACGTCCAGACCGAGGCTCGGAAGCCGCTCGTCGAGTTGGCGCGGAGCTTCCACTGTCTGCCCGTCGCCATCGTGCTCGACCTGCCGGAGAAGCTCTGCCAGGAACGTAATCGGGAGCGCCCGGACCGGGATTTCGGCCCGCACGTCATTCGGCAGCAGAGCCGGCAGCTTCGGCGCTCGATCCGCGGCCTGGCGCGCGAGGGCTTCCGGCATATCCACGTCCTCAGTACGCCGGAGGAGGTCGATGCGGCGGAGATCGTCCGCGACCCGCTCCACAACAACAAGAGGCACGAGCACGGGCCGTTCGATATCATCGGTGACGTCCACGGCTGCTACGACGAACTGGTCGAGCTGCTGACGACTCTCGGCTACGAGGTCGGCGGAGGCCATCCCGAGGGACGCAAGGCCGTCTTCCTCGGCGACATCGTCGACCGCGGGCCGAAGATCCCCGATGTCCTGCGGCTCATCATGGGCATGGTCGAGTCCGGAAACGCCTTCTGCGCGCCGGGCAACCACGACATGAAGCTGATGCGCAAGCTCAAGGGGCGCGACGTCCAGGTCACGCACGGCCTGGGAGACTCCATCGCCCAGCTCGACGGTGAGTCCGCTGAGTTCCGGGAGACGGTCTGCGAGTTCCTCGACGGCCTGGTGAGCCACTACGTCCTCGACGACGGCAAACTGGTCGTCGCCCATGCTGGTATGCGCGAGGAGATGCAGGGACGCGGCTCCGGGCGGGTGAGGGACTTCGCGCTCTACGGCGAGACTACCGGTGAGACCGATGAGTTCGGGCTGCCGGTGAGGTACAACTGGGCCGCCGAGTATCGGGGCAAGGCGATGGTCGTCTACGGCCACACGCCGGTGCCCGAGCCGGAATGGCTCAACCGGACGATCAACATCGATACGGGCTGCGTATTCGGCGGGAGACTGACGGCACTCCGCTACCCCGAGAAGGAAATCGTCTCAGTAAGCGCTCGGCATACCTACGCGGAGCCCGCGCGGCCGTTCCTGCAGGAAGAGGATCAGGCGCCCGGGCTCTCGGCTCAGCAACAGCACGACGTACCTCCTCGACATGGAGGACGTGCTCGGCAAGCGTATCATATCGACCCGCCTGCACCACAACGTGACTATCCGCGAGGAGAACGCCACCGCGGCGCTCGAGGTCATGAGCCGATTTGCCGCCAACCCGAAGTGGCTGATCTACCTTCCGCCGACGATGTCTCCGTGCGAGACGAGCAGCGAGCCGGGGATGCTGGAGCATCCGGCGGAGGCGTTCGCCTACTACCGGCATCAGGAAATCTCGCGCGTCGTATGCGAGCAGAAACACATGGGCTCGCGGGCGGTGGTCGTCATCTGCCGCGACGAAGATGCCGCCCGCAAGCGGTTCGGTGTCGTCGGCGAGGGTGTCGGGATCTGCTACACCCGCACGGGAAGGCGCTTCTTCTCCGATGTGGAGATGGAGACCGGGTTTCTGGCGAGGATTCAGGCGGCGATGACGGCATCCGGCTTCTGGGAGAGCTTCGCGACTGACTGGGCGTGTCTCGACTGCGAACTGATGCCGTGGTCCGCCAAGGCGCAGGAGTTGATCCACCAGCAGTATGCTCCCGTCGGCGCGGCGTCGCGGGTATCGCTGGCGGAGGCGATCTCATCCCTGGAACAGGCCGGGGCGCGGACGCCGGACGTCGCCCCTCTGCTGGAGCGATATCGGACGCGCATGGATGCGGCCCTGAAGTATGCCGATGCTTATCGCCGCTACTGCTGGCCGGTCAGCTCGTTGGCCGACCTGAAGCTCGCCCCGTTCCATCTGCTGGCGGCCGAGGGGAAGGCCTACGTCGACCGAGATCACGTCTGGCACATGGAGACACTTGCCGGCATATGCCGCGAGGACGAGGAGATGCTGCTTGCCACCCCGTACAAGATCGTCGACGTGACCGATGAGGCAAGCTGCAACGAGGGAATCCGGTGGTGGGAGGAACTGACCGGTCAAGGTGGTGAGGGGATGGTGGTCAAGCCGTTCGACTTCATCGCCCGCGGACGGCGCGACCTCGCCCAGCCGGCGGTCAAGTGCCGGGGGCGCGAGTATCTGCGCATCATCTACGGCCCGGAGTACACTCTTCCGGAGCACCTCGAACGCCTGCGCTCGCGTGGACTGGCGGCCAAGAGGTCACTGGCGCTCAGGGAGTTCGCCCTGGGGATCGAGGCGCTCGAGCGCTTCATCCGTAGGGAACCGCTCCGCCGCGTCCACGAGTGCGTATTCGGCGTCCTCGCCCTCGAGAGCGAGCCGGTTGACCCCCGGCTCTGATCACCTAGAGCATATCTCGTAAACGTTGTAGGAGGCGATTCCGATCCCCGAATTCGTGGTGTTGCGCGGGCATTCGCGGCTGGGAAGCCGCTCCTACAACGCTGTCGCCGGGTTGTACTCGGCGGCCGGATCCTTCGCTTCGCTCAGAATGACGCAACGCGAGAATCCGACCTGGCTGAGCGCTAGTCTCGCGCTGCGCCGTTCTGCTTGATCAGAAGCATCAGCGTGTACGGGTCGACGATCTCGATGTCCGCTCCCTTTGGAGAGGCCTTGATCGTCTCGAAGAGCTGCTTCTGGGCGGTCGGCGTCCAAAGGATGTCGCGGAAGATGTAGAACCCCGGCTTGTCGTCCGTGATCCGGCTCAGCACGACCTGCGCCGATTGCTCCGGGCTGTGCACCAGGTCGTAGTCCATGCGCAGGTATGGCATCCCCTTGCGCACTCCCCAGCGGCCGATCTTCTGCGCGACTATCCCATCCGGTGAGAATTCGGCGTAGGCATCGAGCACCTCGTCCGACATCGGAGGCGCGTAGCCGTCGATGATAAACCCGGTGATCGAGAGATCCCACTGCTCGTAGTACGGTTTGCAGTGCTCCGCCCAAGTCCGAACGCCGGACGGGAGTTCGGAGAACCGGCGAGGCTCCTGCAGGTGGCCGGGATTCACATATCCCGCGCCGGTGTCGCCCGACACGAAGAAGTCGAGGTCCGACTTGTGCTTCCGGGCGTAGTGCATCCCCGGAGCGAACCGGTCGGCGAGGTTCGGGTTGAACGCCCATCCCAGCGGGATCATGCCGCGCGCCGGGTCGTCCCACATCTGCGGGAGCTTTTGGTAGAGCCACGCGGCCGAGTCGTAATCGCCGACGTAGATGGTCATGTAGGACTTCGGCGCGACCTTACCGTCGGCATCGATGTAGCCCTTTGCCTTCAGGTCGTCGAGCGTCGGGAGCTTCTGCGGATAGCGCGCATCGAGCGGGTGGTGCTGGTAGACGGATGCGTTCGCCATGCACCCGATCCCGAGCGCGTCGGCGTCGATGTAGGCGTTGAAGCACGAGCAGATCTCGACCGCCCGCCACTCAGTCGGGACGCCGCCGTGCTTGCCGCCGGAAGCCTGGTGGTCGGTGTACTTCTTGTCCCAGGGAGTGAACCCGCCGACGTGGATCATCTTCTTCCCGCCCACACGGTCGTAGGCCGAGCGGAGGATCGCCTTGAGCGTCGTCACGTCGGCTCCGAGTGGTTGGTTCGGATCATCGACCGGCGTCTCGTCGTCCCACGGCGCGAGATCCCAGAAGAACGCCTTGTGTGCGATGAAGTAATCGTGATTCGAGAGCGTGTGGTTCGGGATGTAGCCCTCGGGGTGCTTGAGCCAGTAGGCGTCGATGTAGTAGCCCATCTTGGTCGGATCGCACTTGCCGGTATCAAGGTAGTTCTCCTTCGCCCAGATGTAGGCATCGCACTTCGCGCTCCCGGTAGACGGCGTCTTGGTGCCGGGGATCGTGCCCTTTCCGGTGAAGATGCTCGTGCCGTCCCGGTTGACGAGCCACTTCTTCACGGGGAGCTTCAGGTCGGTCGTGAGGTGGTGGTAGAGAGACCCCGGCGCCGGGTCGAACCTCACGCACGCCAGGCTCTCGACGCCGGCGATGGTGGAGGCGACATTCGATGTCGCCGGCACGTTCTCGTCGTAGACCACGAGGCCCTTGATGTCGCGTCGGAAGCGCTCGACCAGCGCATCGAGGTCGGCGATCTCCCGCACCTCATACTTCGAAAGCCATGCGTCGTCCGCCCGGAGCCTATCGAGCCAGTAGCGGTCGATGCTCCCGTTTTCGTTCCCGACGAAGTAGAGGTAGAGGCGCGGCTCCCGGCGGTTAACTATTCCCTGGAGCGATGAGACGAAGTGCGCGTCGTCCCATATCTTGCGGCATTCCTTCGGGTCGCCCCGATCGAGCTTCAGGGTGTACGTCAGGTCGTAGGTGTACAGGGTCTTTGCCTCAGCGGGCTGAGGTACGGTCAGACTGATTACGAGCAGGATGAAGATGAGCAGTTCGAGCAACAACATGGGCCTCCGCAAATCAGTATGCCCATGTTGTACCACGGTTCTCCGGGGGATGCAAGCTATTCCGTCGCGCCGCGGCTGATTAGGTATTTCTCGACGACCTCGTACTCCGGCTTCAGCGGTACCGGGCCTCCTCCGGGCGGTCTGATCGGGGAGCAGAACTTGTAGAGATACGACAGCGGCGTCTTGCCGTCCTTGTCTCGGGCATTGATCTCCGCGCCGTGATCGAGCAAGAGGCGGATCAGGTCCTTGTTTCCCTTCCGAGCTGCGATGTGCAGCGGGGTCGCCTTGACGTTGCTCCGTATGTTGACATCGACCTTGTTTGCGAGGAACGCCTTCACGGAGTCCACGCATCCGTAACTGACGGCGAAGTGGACGGGAGTGTACCCTCGGGCGATCACGTTGACGGCCTCCGGTCTTGCCGCGAGAATGCGGTTTATCGCGGCGGTGTCGGAGAGCATCGCCGCATCGAAGAGCTCCCATTTCTCCGACGGCTTGCCACCGAGCTTGCGCAGAGTCTGAGCCGTCTCGGCCTCACGCGCCATTGCCGCGGTATCGAACGGGGTCTGGCCGTCGGAACGCCTGGCGTTCACATCGGCGCCCTTGCTCACCAGCGTCTCCACCATTTTCACGCGTCCGAAGGTCGCCGCTCGGTGCAGAGGAGTGTCTCCCGCTTTGGAAACGGCATTGATCCTGGCGCCGTGAGCGATCAGGGTCTTGGGAATCTGAGTGTAGAGCGATTCGGCTGCGATGTGAAGCGGCGTATGCCCGACGCTGTCGGCGATATTGACATCGGCGCCCTTGCTGATCAGGAACTCGACCATGTCCGGCCTGTTCGCCGTGACCGCTGCATGCAGGGCCGTGCTCCTGCCTCCATCCTTCGACGTGACGCCGGCATTGACGTCGGCGCCCTTCTGGATCAGGAGCTGGACGACGTCGATATGCCCCGCCCATGCCGAATGCCGGAGCAGCGCGTCCTTGTCGCTGATCTTGGCGCCCTTGCCCAGGAGCGTCCGCATTATGCTGGCAGACCCCAGCGAGGCAGCGACTTCGATGGGGGTCTCTCCTCGGGAGTTCTTGGCTTCGATGTCCGCGCCGTTCTGCAGTAGGACTCTCACGATCTGGTCGTCCCCCGCCTGAACGGCCACGTGAAGCGGGGTGTTGCCCCCGCTGTCCCGTTGATTGACCTGTTCGGGGTGCGCCTCGAGTATCCGCTCGACGGCGTCGATGTCGTTTCTGATGATCGCCTGTCTGACGTGGGCCTTGCCGCAGCCGATGATCAGCAAGCAGAACGCCAACCCGGTGACGGCCAGGCTCAGGGACTTGGGCAACTGGTTCATGCTCTACCTCCGGCGGTCGGACCACGATGGCCGGGTGCGCGGCCGGTCCGTTCCGCATCCGCCGCACGCTGATGCGGCACAGACTCTTATACCGCTTTGCACGACTGCTGTCAATGCCGGGTGGACGATCAGGCAGGCGAGAGCCGGAGCTACCGCCGTTATTGACTTCGGGAGAACGCTTATGTATACTTGCGAGGGATGGAGGTTTGATGTTCCTCCCCGAGCGGGAACACGTCAGGGGCGGCTGACGATCGCGGAGACACCGCTTGCGCCTCCAACCTGCATCGTTCAGCCAGCGCGATGCCACACCGGAAGAGAGATCTTCCCCATAACAATCCCTTACTTGGAGCCAGGACGATGATCGAGGGCGTGAAAGTCAAACAACTGCAGAGACATGCCGATGAGCGCGGCTGCCTGACGGAGATCCTTCGCAGAGACGATGAGATCTTCATCGAGTTCGGGCAGATCTACGCATCGGTGAACTATCCGGGCGTCATCCGGGCGTGGCATTACCACAAGAAACAGGACGATTTTTTCGCGGTGGTGAAGGGCATGGCCAAGGTCGTGCTCTACGACGCCCGTGAGGACTCGCCCACGAAGGGCGAGGTGAACGAGTTCTTCCTGGGCGAGCAGAACATGGCCCTCGTGCGGATCCCGGTCGGCGTGTACCATGGGTACAAGACTATCGGAGTCGAGCCGTCGATCCTGCTCAACCTGCCTACCCAGCCGTACAATCCGTCTGATCCCGACGAATACCGCCTCCCATTCAACTCGCCGGAGATCCCCTACGACTGGGCGATCAAGATGAAGTAAGGGCAGGGTGTGAGGGTATGGGAGTATCTGCTCTCTCATACTCCCACGCTCCCGTACTCTGACACGGAACCGCCTACTTCGGCGACTCGTATCTTGAAGTAGATTGCACTCTGGATAAGGACCCCCAACTATGAGGAATATACTCGTTACCGGCGGTGCGGGCTTCATCGGCAGCAACTTCTGCCGCTACATGCTCGAGAAATACCCTGACTACCACGTGGTGGTGCTCGATGCGCTGACCTACGCGGGGAATATGGACAACCTTGCGGACCTGGCGGGCAACCCGCGATTCAGGTTCGTCCACGGTGATATCCGTGACCGGGAGGCTGTGGACGGCTTGATGCAGGGCGTCGATGCGGTCGTGAACTTCGCGGCGGAGACGCACGTGGACCGCTCGATCGCGGATCCGGGCGACTTCGTGCTGACCGACGTCTACGGCGTGTTCGTCCTCCTCGAGGCGGCGAAGAAGTTCGGCATCGAGCGGTTCGTCCACATCTCCACCGATGAGGTCTACGGTGCGATCGAGGAAGGTTCCTTCAAGGAAGGGGACGCGCTCACCCCGAACAGCCCCTACTCATCGAGCAAAGCCGGGGGAGAATTGCTGGCGCGATCCTATTTTGTTACCTACGGAATGCCGATCATTATTACCAGGGGATCGAACAACTTCGGGCCGTACCAGTACCCGGAGAAGCTGATACCCCTGTTCATCACGAACGCGATAGAGGACAAGCAGCTCCCGGTCTACGGCGACGGTCAGCAGGTGCGGGACTGGATCTTCGTGCTCGATCACTGCGAGGGCATAGAAGCCGCACTTCACAAGGGCGAGCCCGGGGAACCATATAACATCGGCGGCGGCAACGAGCGGACGAACCTCTATATCACCAAAGCGATCCTGTCGATCCTGGGCAAGCCCGAGTCGCTGATCAAGTACGTGGAAGACAGGCCCGGGCATGACCGGCGCTACTCGATCACGTGCGACAAGCTCGGCGCCCTAGGCTGGGCTCCACGGTACGACTTCGATCGCGCGCTCGAGATGACCGTGAAGTGGTATGTCGAGAATGAGTCCTGGTGGCGCAAGATCAAGGACCACCAGGCGGAGTATCAGGCGTTCACACGGAAGTGGTATGAGAAGAGGTGAAGTCATCGGTCATCAGTGATCAGTTGTCAGTCTGGCCGGCGTCATCCTGAGCTCGATTCAGGATCTGCGGATGCCGAGATAAGTTTGGCATGACGGGCGGACTGATGATTGACTACTGACTGCCGATCGCTTCGCTCTGCATGGTGCACACATGATCATTACGCAAACCCCCCTGCGGATCAGCTTCGCAGGCGGAGGCACCGACTTCGAAGGGTTCTACAGGGACGGCGGCGGGTGTGTCGTCTCCTCCGCGATCGACAAGTACATCTACGTCGTCATCAAGGAACGTTTCGACGACAAGATCCGTGTCGGCTACTCCACGACCGAGATGGTGGACTCTGTGGACGAGATCGAGCACGAGCTGGTACGCGAGTGCCTCCGCAAGACGGGGATCACCCACGGCGTCGAGATATCCACAATGGCCGACATCCCCTCCGAGGGATCCGGCCTCGGCTCATCCAGCAGCGTCACCGTCGGACTCCTCAATGCGATGTACGCCTATCAGGGCGAGATCAAGCCGGCGGAAGTCCTGGCGGACGAGGCGTGCGATGTGGAGATCAACGTCCTCGGCAAGCCGATCGGCAAGCAGGACCAGTACATAGCTGCTTTCGGCAATATGCGCCTCATCGAGTTCCGGCCCTCCGGAGCCGTGGACGTATCCTATGTGGCTATCGACCCCGAGAAGAAGAGGCGGCTCAGCGAGAGCCTGATGCTCTTCTTCACGGGGGTAACCCGCAAGGCCGACAAGATACTCTCCCAGCAAAAGAGCAACATAGAAAGCCGACGCAGAACCCTGGAGTCGATGAGGGCTCAGGCATACGAGTTGCACAAGGGAATCTGCGCCGGCGATATCGACGCGGTCGGCCGTACGATGCATGAGGGCTGGCTGCTCAAGAAGCAGCTCGCCGACAGCATCAGCAACGGCAACATCGACTCCATATACGAAGCAGCCATCGAGGCCGGGGCGGTCGGTGGAAAGATCGCCGGCGCCGGCGGTGGCGGTTTCCTCCTGCTGTACTGCTGCCCGGAGTGCCGACAGAGCGTAAGGGCCAAGTTGAGCGAGTTCGGCATGAAAGAGCTTCCGTTCAACCTGGAGAGGGACGGCACAAAGGTCATTTTCAACGTAAGGAGATAGCCATGGAGAGAATAAACAGCTACCTGAACGCGGTTACCGGGCTGCTGGCAGATCTGCCCAGAGAGGATATCGCAAGAGTCGTGGACCTCGTGCGCGAGGCGTATGAGTCGGGCAAGCAGGTCTTCATCATGGGCAACGGCGGAAGCGCCGCCACCTCGTCTCACCTCGCATGCGACCTCCAGAAGGGCCTCGGCGCGCTCACTGACAAGAGGTTCAAGGTCATGGCGCTGAGCGACAATATCCCGATCATGACCGCGTGGGGCAACGATACGGACTATGCGAACATCTTCGCTCCCCAGCTCGACACGTGGGTCAACCCGGGCGATCTGGTGATCGGTATCAGCGGCAGCGGGAACTCGCCGAACGTCATCAATGCAATCGAGCTTGCGAACAAGAAGGGCGCGGTAACCGTCGGGCTCAGCGGATTCGATGGCGGGAAGCTCGCGAAGGTAGCCCGACACGGCGTCGTGGTGCGAAGCGACAACATGCAGCATATCGAGGACGTACACATGGTCCTCGCCCACCTGATCTTCCGAGTGCTCATGGAGGAGCTTTGGGCCAAGTCGTAGGAGACGGATCCGACCGCCGAGCAGTAGTCTTCCTCGACAGGGACGGCGTGATCAACCGCAACCGCGACGGCGACTACGTCAGGACGCCCGATGATTTCGAGTTCCTCCCGGGCGCGCTAGAGGGCCTGGCGCGGCTCAAGCAGGCGGGATGTACCGTCATCGTCGTCTCCAACCAGGCGGGAGTCGGACGAGGGCTCGTGAGCCTTGAGGACCTGGAACGGATCGACGAGAAGATGCTCCAGGGGATCTCGGCGCACGGCGGAGAGGTCTCCCTCATCTGCTACTGTACCCACCGCAAGGACGAGGGCTGTCTCTGCCGCAAGCCGCAGACAGGCCTGCTCACCAAAGCATCCCAGGATCTCGGAGTACCTCTCAGGGGCTCGTATTTCGTCGGCGATGCCGAGAGCGACGTGCTGGCCGGCTTCCGGGCGGGCTGCAAGACGATCCTGGTGCTCACCGGACGGACCGATGCGTCCGAGATCGAGTCGTGGGAACGCAAGCCGGATTTCGTGGCGGAGGATCTCCCGGCAGCCGTCGAGTGGATTCTCGCACAGAACGCTGATTAGGCGAACAATGAAACTGGTAATATGCCTCACGAGGAGGCATGAACTATGATATTAGCATCAGCTCCGGGAAGAGCCGGCATAATCGGCAATCCGACGGATATGTACGGCGGCAGTGTGATCTCATGCTCCATCGCCGAGCGAGCTTACTGCAGGCTCGGCGATGCCGAAGAGATGGTCTGTCGGATCGACTCTGATGTCCTCGTAGTGACCGGCAAGGAGATGCTGGCCCTCGACGGCGGCCGGTTTGACCTCATGAAGGCGGCCATCTATGCGCTCGGGATCGACCCCGCGACGACCCGTCCGTTCTCCCTCGAAGTCTGGACCGAGATCCCTGAGCAGGCGGGCCTGGCAGGATCCACGGCGCTGCTCGCGGCCATCATGAGATGCCTCATCGAGCACTTCGAGATGCGGCTGACTCCCTACCAGATCGCCGAGACCGTGCGCAGGGTCGAGTGGGACGTGATGAAGATCACCTGCGGCTACCAGGACCACTACATGGCCGTGTTCGGCGGGCTGAACTACATGGACTTCCGCGGAAAAGAGATGATGCGCCAGGACGACGATGAGCCCTACGCGTCGATCGAATGCCTGAGCAGATTCCACCAGGACTTGCCGATGATCCTCGCCCATACAGGCGTGAAGCGGTTCTCCGGCGGCGTACACAAGAGCATCCGGGACCGATGGCTGGAAGGCGACAGAGAGGTCATCGATGCGTACAATCGGATCGCGCACCTCGGCAGGCTCGGCAAGAAGGCGTTGTTGGCGTGCGATTGGAAGCGCCTCGCAGAGCTTATGAACGAGAACCACGCGATCCAGCGCGACCTGGGCGGCTCCGGGGATGCCAACGAGAGGCTAATCCAGGCCGCCCTCGACAGCGGCGCCATGGGGGCCAAGCTCGCGGGCGCCGGCCGGGGCGGCACGATCATCGCGATCGGTGAGGATCTGGAGCGCCTGGAGGCGGGACTCATGGAAGCAGGTGCGGAAAAGCTACTGCGGCTCAAGCCCTCAGAGGGCCTGATCGTAGAAAGGATGTGTTAGCGTGATAGTAAAGAGCAAAGCACCGGTGCGGATAGACTTTGCAGGCGGCTGGACGGATGTGGACATGTTTGCCAGAGGCGCGGGAGGCGCCGTAATCAACGCGACCATAGACAAGTACGTGACCGGCCGAATGGAGATAGCCGACAGCAGCGACGGGTCAGAGTCCGAGGGCATAGCGGTCTCGTACCAGTCCGACCTGCCGTCCGGGTGCGGACTGGGCACGTCGTCGTCGCTGAACGTCGTCTGGCTGAGCCTGATCAAGTCGCAGGTCTCATCCTCCGAGGATCGGAAGATGATCGCGAACCTGGCCTATGACCTCGAAGCCATCCTGGGCATCCTCGGCGGCAAACAGGATCAGTACGCCAGCGCGCTCGGCGGGTTCAACTTCATGAGCTTCGGCGACAAGGTAGAGGTGGAGCCGGTGAACATCGCTCCGGAGACCGTGGCGGAGATGGAGGATCGGCTCGTGCTGGCCTACACGGGCAAGCCACGGCTCTCCGGCAATATCCACGAGCACGTCTGGGGCGCCTACCGCGCAGGCGTGCCGGAGACGGTCAACGCGCTCTACAACCTCCGAAACGTCGCCATCAGGATGAAGACCGTCCTGGAGAAGGGCGACTTGGGTGAGTTCGCGGAGCTGCTGAGTCAGAACTGGAAGCATCAGAAGCAGCTCGACGCCTCGATCACCAACGAGCAGATCGAGGAGCTCTTCGACGAGGCGTTCAAGCACGGCGCGGTCGGCGGAAAAGCCTGCGGAGCCGGTGGCGGTGGATGCGTGCTGTTCTGCGTGGAACCAAATCGCCGCGCGGACGTCGAACAAGTTGTGGAGCGACTCGGCAGCCGCATCATCCCCTTCAAGTTCGAGTTCGAGGGGCTGCAGGTCTCACGGGAATAACGTCCCGGCTGACGGTAGCCTGCAGTTCTCGGTCCGTCTCTGCACTACCTTCTGCGGAGGTGGCCTATGGCAAGACCTCTCCTGTGCCTTCTAGCGGTGGCGGTCGTCATCGGGGGATGCGGGGGACACAGTTCATTCACTATCAAGACGGACGGCGGGGGATCCCTTAGGGGAGTGCGCACCATCCCCGAAGACGGCGAGCGCTATGTCGAGACGGACATCACCATCTCGGTCTTCTGGGTGAGCGGCTACGAGCCCCCTGCGGAGTTCAGGTTCGCTCTCATCGGCGAGGATGGCGAGAAGGTGCTCACCAAGATGAGGAAGTCGAACGATCCCAATACGTGGACGTTCGAGCCGACGTGGGATCTCGATTTCGACACTCTCTATACGATCGAGATTACGGCTGACGGGAGCGAGAGGAAGTTCGTCTTCCGGACCGAGTACGGGGATCGATCCTCACCGGCGAGCACGAATGAGCACAAGATTCCCGATCCCGCAGCATCTGCGCCCCAGCGGGAGCATACTGTGAAGACCAGATACTGATCCGGCGGCAGTCAGAGATTCACACGAAAAAAGAGGACCGGCACACGCCGGTCCTCTTTGCTATTGTCAGCTAAGCGAGGTACTCTGGACTAGAGGCCCCAGCCCTTCCATCCTTCTCTCTTCCAGAAGGTGGAGTCGATGCTTTCCGTGGTCCAAGCGGCGTCGCTCGGGTTCGGAACGTCGAAGCTCTTCACGTGGCCGTCAGCGTACAGGACCATCATGCTGTCGCCATGTGCGAACTGCGCTTCGGGATCATTACCCTTGCATCCGGAGACACCGTCCCAGACGATGGGCGCTTCCGCAACCTTCTCGGCCTCGGCGATGCTCTGGCCGGCTATCTTCTTCTTGTCGCCGGCCGGATTCTGCGCGATGGCGTTGAAGAAGTACGTGGTTGTCAGGTCAGTCTGATTGGCCTTGTCGGGCTTAACAGGCGGTAGTACTTCGCCTGAGGGGCCGGAGCTCCACTTGTTCTCGCTGAACTTCACCCATTGGGTTGCGCATCTCCATTGACCGTTTTCGGTGATGGTCGGGCAGGTGAAGATGCCCTGGCTCTTCACGTACTGGAGAAGGAGGTTCTGCATCCACAGAGCATCCGATTGGTTATTCTTGAAACAGTCGCGGGTGTTCGTGCCGTCCCAGCCATCAATGTCCGGGTTGGACGATGCCAGTACGTCTTTGAGTACCTCCAACTGGTCCAGCGCGGGGCCGAAACCGGAGACGAGCGGGAGCTTATCGTCCCAGTCGCTAGTGTAGGACCCGATTGCGAGTCCGATCTGCTTCAGGTTGTTGCCGCAGGAGCTTCGCTGCGCCGCAGCTCTTGCTCTTGCGAATACGGGGAACAGGATAGCTGCCAGGATCGCGATGATGGCGATGACTACGAGCAGCTCGATGAGAGTGAAGCCTCTCTTGTTATGCTTCACGCTTCGCATAATGGACACCTCCGAGAATAAAATAGAATAAAAACGATGATGCAGAAGGTGGTTCGTCTGAACGCTTCGATGATCTATCGGCACTCTCCTCCTTTCCGCACAAGGATTGCCCGGCGCTGCTCCCCGTCTCCGTCTAAGAAACACCAAGGATACAGTCGGACGTGTGCGCAAAACACGAGGTAGGTCAAAACTCTGCAATTGCCATCAGCCCGATGATCGAAACACCTGGTCTGCGTGGATTTCCGGCTCTGCGTCCGGTTAAATGAGCCGCCGGGAGGATCATGTGAGGTCAGAGTCCCGATCCGGAGACTGCTTGCAGGTCTTCCCCCTGCACAGTATCAATGCTAGCACACTTTGCTCGGCATGTCAACACATGAAAACGTTATCATTCGCTTTTTCCATTGGCATGCCCTGCGGATGGGTACATCTGTTCGATTCCGCCGCCATACGGCAGGGCGACTCAGATGGTGCGTTCGTTTCAGGGCCGGCTCCGCTGGTCTTCGGGATTCGGCTGATTGTCAAAGAACATTTCGCGGACAAGTCTTTCGGTCGCATCCATATCTGCTCGCACGAAGGCTCCGCCGCCTTCCTGGGTGGGAAGGGTCTCCGTGCGTATTGCGCTCTGTGGCAGGGACCGTATGAACTGCGCAAGGCATGCGATCTGGGACGGGGTCAAATTGCTTTGCGTATCTGTACGAATTCTATCCAGGATTTTCGGAGCTCTAAACATTACCTGTGGATCAGCCAGGCGAGCCTTCACGGCACGGAAGAATTCCTGCTGGCGTTTGATCCGGACAAAGTCGGACTCCGCGTCGCCGTCCTTGGACTGGCGGTAGCGGACAAATCCGATTGCCTGCTCACCGTTCAGCACCTGTCTGCCCGGTTTCAGATGGATATGCAGGTTGCCCCAGTTGTCATCGTAGTCGAGTTGCTTGTCCACATCGATGACGAGCCCGCCCGCCATGTCTATCGCTTTCTTGAAGCCTTCGAAGCCCATCAGCACATAGTAGTCCGGCTCCACCGAGAGAAAATCGGTGACTGTTTCACACGAAAGCTTCGGACCACCGTATGCGTTCGCATAGCTGATCCGCCGCTTGCCGCGGTAATCAGGGATGCGCACGAGGGTGTCGCGCGGGATCGAGAGCATGTTCACGACCCTGTTGCGGAAATCGACTCTCGCCAGGATCATGCAGTCTGTCCGCCCGGGTGTGTCTACGATGCGTCCCTTGCGATCGCGGTCCACATCGTGTCCCATGATCAGGATGTTCACGCCGTCGCGGCCCGGAAACGCTTCCTCCGGCTTGTCGATGCCGCTGAGCATGACCTGGACGGTATCGTGGACCGTGGGCGATGACCGGTAGAAGTAGAAGGCGACGCCAGACGCCACGGCCGCAAGAAGGCCCAGCGTGAGCAGGAAAAGTCGAGCGTAGTTGATGTGTATTCTCCGCCGGCGGAGTGTCCTGCGCCGAGGGGTGCCGACCGCGTCGTCCAAAACTTGCCCTTCCTTGATAACGATGCGAGGAGTCGGCGGCTTAGCGGATCGGAGCCGCCTGTTCGGCCGACAACGACCAATTATAGCCAGGGGGGTTCCGCTGAGTCAAGCAAACGTCTGTTCTATTCGGATGCCAAGGTACGCCTGGTGCTCCTGATATTCCTATCGGAATTCTCTCGCGATATCCTTAGGGTGGGAACACATCAAAGTGGAATGATAGGTGATGGAGGTGTCTGATGAGGATGCTTGCGGTGAGTGACATGCACGGGAACATCGAGAATGTGATGCGCGCTCTCGACGAGTATCCCGCGGACCTGGTGGTCTCCTGCGGCGACTGGGGTGATCCGGGCGAACTCGACGGAGCGGCGCTGGAAGAGATCGCCTCCCGGGCGCCGATCGTATCCGTCTACGGCAACCACGATGATACCGACGTCTTGTCCTCCGTGAGCAATCGTGACGGCAGCTCCATTCTGCTTCGGAACGGCGAGGTCAGGCGAGTGCGCGACCTCAATATCGCCGGGATCAGCGGCATCTGGGCGAAATCGCACCGGAAGCCGTACTACGTGACCGACGAAGACGTCGAGGAGATCGCCCGGGGCCTCACCGGACGTCGAGTGGATATCCTGCTCACCCACGGCTGTCCCGTGGGCCTCGCCGATGTTGTCCCCGGCGGGAGGCATGGCGGACAGCGGTGCTTTCTCGACGCTTTCAAGATGGTGTCTCCCCGACTCCACCTCTGCGGGCATCTCCACGCGGCCCAGAAGAAGCAGCTCGCGGACGGCCGGCTCGTCGTGAATATCGGCCATACTCTCCAGGGCGACTACTGGACATTCGATTTCGTCGGCGGAGAGCTCACCTTCGAGCACCGCAGGTTGGCTGATGATTCCTGAAGCGGCGGGCGCATGATTCGCCTCCGAGCCCGCCGTATCCAAGGTCCCGAGCCCCCACAATGCACCCGTATTCGTGTCCGGCTCCTGTGACGCATGTTGGATGCCGCATAGGCGTGCTAGCCTATGGTTGCACGCTATCAAGGCTTGAGCATTTATTTGCGACCTCAGTTTGATACCCTTGCACACAGATGAGCTTTCCGGTATAATCGTCTCCAAACCGCTGCTGAGCTTGTTAGCAGTAACAGATCTCCGTGGAAGGCGCTGGAAACAGCACCGAGGTACAGCGCCTCAGTCACGAGATGCATGAAAGGGGGCAGAGCAGCAAGCAGAGCCTCTTACGGCCCGCTGCTCACATCATGACGAGGAAGACATATCTTCGGGTACAAGTGGCCGCTCTTTGCCTGCTTGTCAGTCTGATACCGGTTGGAGTGATGGCCATCACCCCGGCCGGCACTCAGATTCAGGCAACCAGCACGGCGACCTATTCCGCAACTGACGGCAGAACAATGCCGATCTCCACCTCGAACACAGTGATCACCACTGTGGGTCAGGCGAGCGGCGTGACGGTCTCCCCATCGACCGGCGCCGCGTCCGCTGATCCCGGCAAGGCAGCGGACTTCCCGCTGACCGTGACCAACTCCGGCAATGTATCGGACACCTTCGACCTGACTGCCGTAAGCGGCAGCGGCTGGGCCGTGGCCATCTACAAAGATGCTAACGGTGACGGTGTCCGCCAGTCGACCGAGACGACAACCGTGTCGAACACGGGCGCGCTGAACTCCGGAGGCGCCTTCAAGTGCTTCGTCACCGTGACGACGCCGACTTCCGAAACCACCGCCAGCGACACGGTGACTTTCACCGCAAAGTCGCGTCTCGATTCCTCCAAGGTCGCAACGTCGAAGCTGACCATCAAGCAGGAACCGAGCGAACCGCCCTCGACGTCCGGGCCGTACATTCGGACATGGCTTGTGAACGGCTCGTATGCGAACAGTGACTCCGCGACCAGGCTCTCGAAGGACTACCTGGGCGGAGAGTCCGCAGCGGCCCCGCTCG
>Ga0208826_1000185_pt1 | contig 71918 bp, 62 predicted proteins | sample AD_UKC115_MetaG_FD_184451 | JGI IMG/M metagenome (GOLD analysis project Ga0208826, IMG submission 184451) | Active sludge microbial communities of municipal wastewater-treating anaerobic digesters from Hong Kong - AD_UKC115_MetaG (SPAdes)... | ecosystem: Engineered > Bioreactor > Anaerobic >... | reverse complement strand
TATTGTATGGGCCGCAACCCTTGATGATGGCTGAGGTCATGCCATTTACTCTGGCGCCTGTTCATTGACACCCTTGAACCTTAAAGATTCCACACAATGAATTTACACCATTGACAGAGACGCTAACGAATTTCTTGAGTGCTGTCAGCTCTAAGGGTGGGATCCAGCCTGAGGTAATCTTGAATGGCGGCGAGTTTTGATTCAACCTCAAGTGTCTTTTTGGTAGATGTGATGAAATCATCTATTGATTGGGCTGTTTGTTTTGACTCTGTTGTAAGATTTTGAATTGTCTGTTCACGGTAGAGGTTTTCAATGTATTGATTATTAATAACTGACAACATAATCAAAGGGATGAGTGATAGCGCCATTGAACCAATAATAAGTTTGGTGCGTAGAGAGGCAATCAGTTTTCTGCGAATCAATTGAACAACTGTAAAAGTTACGATCACTATTGCTACGGCAACAACAATCCAAACGATGGTCGAATTAGAAAACTGGGCAAAAGGAGAAACAACATTCAATTGATAAATTGAGATGGCGCTAATAATCGCAATTGTATTGATCCAATCATTGGCCCGGCTTTCTGGCAATAAATTTGATAACAAAAAACCGGCTGCAATTGCAATTAAGATATATGGAATACCAAAAAATGAGGGATAAATGCTGGAAAGTAGATCAATTGATAACTCAAGCAGGATCGTGAAAAAGATGATGGACAGCCAGTTCGGTATTTTTAGCAGACCAAAAAAGAAAAGGATTCCAAAAATAAATGTGAGTAGAAAACCTGCAGCAAGATAAAAATGCTCCAATTGAAGATCTATACAGGCAATGGTTAAAAAAATTGCAGAGAGGACACCCGAAATAACAAGATAAGGGATCAGGCTTCTCTTGTTGAATTCAGTGGTTTTGGCGATTCCAAACGTTTGATTGGGTACTTGATCTAGCAGCATTTTTCCTCCAACATTTTTCTACAGCAACTATTCGGTTTCTTGTGTTTTAAGATGAACTCTAACTTCATCTACACCGAGAAACCGGCCAAGCTCTGAAGCTGTAGTCTGCAAAATGCTATCGATGTCTCTTGCAGCTCTCACTTTTGCGGCAATCGAGTCAACCACGCGTTCACGATCTGCCCGGCTCTGAATATCTTCCAAAAGGCGAGCATTTTCAATTGCAACAGAAAGACGCGATGAAACCGATTCAGCCATTTCTTCCAACTCTGGCGGAATATACTTTCCTTTATATTTAATATTTAATACTCCTAACGACTGATCTCTTAGCATAATGGGAATCAAGAGCAAGGCTTCTTGATCATCAGACTCAGTTTTTGTTGGATTGATGACCATTTTCTTACCGCTTTGAATCACATCCAATTCCTGTGCATTAAGAGTCTCTTTTTTCAAAAGATTATTCTCAACGTAGCTGTAACTTAAATTCTTATTAGAACCTTGCAAATGAAAACGCCAGGAATCGCGGGAATATACAGAGTATGCGTTCTGAAGGTCTGCCAAAGAAGATTGAAGGTTTTCGATTTGACGAGTTTTTTCAATGAGGATAGCTACCTGATCGGCAACTGACTGTAAAATATCCGAGTCTTCCTGCGAGATAGCATCTTTCTTATCAGAATGAATATCAAGCACGCCAAATATTCGGTCGCCAACCTTTAAAGGAAGTGCTAATTCCGATTTTGTTCCCAGAAGATTGGCATCCTGAGAATAAATGATATCTTCCTGGACATCTAATGCAAGACGAGGCTCACCACGGGTCATGACATAACCAATAAAACCTTCATCACGAATTCTAAGTTTGTGGTTTTGAGACAACATCATTTGTCCCGTCTCACCTGATGCGGCTTTAAGAACAGCGTATTCATTTGTGTCATCTGCCAAATAGATTCCTACAAAATGATATCCAAATTGAGAATGAATCAGATCTACCGCATCTTGCATTAAGTCTTTTGAGTTACTTTTTAGTGAAATTGATCTACCTATCTGTCTTCCAGAAATGAGGTGAGAACGTCTTCGATCCAATTCATTCTCAAGAGAGTGAGTTCTATCGAGAATTTGAACATTGTCTTCTCTTAATGAGGCTTCACTCATGCGTGACTTTTTCACTATACCCGCGACTCTATTAAAATATTGCCATGTTGGGGCAAGAATAAGGTAAATCAAGAAAAGGAAGACAACGAATGAAGAAATCCAATAGAAAAGAGAATTATTCTCAATTACAAATGCGCCATGATTGATAATACCCGTCTGAGTGAGCACCCCAATGGTTATCGTTGCCAATCCATCTGCTACAAGACCCAGGATCCACCATAATCTGGGGCCTAAAAGCCCCAGGATTAATACCGCCATAAAAAGGTAGAGAACACCATTGGCGCTTAATCCTTCTGTGAGCAAGCTAAATATTCCAGTGCCAAAGAAAGCAATGCTGAGCAAAATTGATCTCAACCTGGCGTCAATCTTTCGTACAAATGTAATCACGAATAATAGAGCAAAAAGGCACAAAGTTAAGAAAGCGGCAACAATACTGCCTTGCCTGAATGAAACATAAAGATTGATTAGAAATAAAATTGTTCCCAGAATCAAACTTCCATTCAAATAATTCTGGAGAAGGTCCAGTTTCAATGAGATTATGTCTCTATCCTCAGATTCCAAAAAAATTGAATATTGAGGTTGAATTGTGGAGTTTGTCTGTGTCATTTGACCTCTCGATCTGGTAGCCGTTTGATTTCTGATTCATCTGGCGGGATGAGAGAAATAGATGCTTCACTCACGGAGGGTAATTTACCAAATTCTTTTACTGCTGACTTAATGATTTCTTCAATCGAAAGTGCCTTTGAAAATTGTGCAGTAATTTCGTTGATTTTCTGTTCTTGTAACGCAGCGCGCTGGGTCTCTGCGAGAAGACGTGCATTCTCAAGGGCGATCGATGTTTGTGATGAGATCGATTCAATAAATTCAAGCTGGTCATCTGTTAATTTATGGTGATCTGTCTCAATCGTAAATTGGCCAATTATCTCATCACGAATCTTAATTGGTACCTGAATGGTTGATGTTGTTCCTGAAGGTTCTGGAGCGCGTTCATTTTCGTACTCATATTTAATTTCACCTGTTCGATCCAGCAAAGACCACCACGATTCTTGAACGTAATCTCGATTCAGAGTTTTTATCTCGTTCAATGCCTCTCGCGTTCGCATGTAAGAATTCGCATTTTCCAAGGCAATACCAATGCTATCAGCAACACTCTGAAGAATTAAAACGTCAGTTTCGTCAAATGCCCTTTCTTTTTCCGACTGTATAGAAAGTGCGCCCAAAACATTCACACCACTAATGATAGGTAGAGCTAATTCAGATCTTGTTTCTGGCAGAAAGGGATTATCAAAGTGAACAGCTTCTTCACCAACATCCAGAGCAACCCTTGGTTTTCTCGTCTGGGTCGCCCAACCAATCATGGAAAAACCACCTACAGCCAATCTGTGTTTGGCAGCCAGCATACGGCGACCAGCTTCGCCAGTTCCATATCGAAGCACAGCATACTCTCTTGCGTTATCAATAATAAATACGCCAACGTAATAAAGGTTGAATCTTTCTTTTACAAGATCTGCCACTTGTTGGATAAGAACATCAGGATCGAGTAACGTAGTAACTTTTTGTGAAATTTCAGAAGCTGTTTTAAGTTGAAAAAGACGTTTTTCAAGTGATGCTTTTTGTTCGTCAATTTGTTGTGCTAGTTGATCTTTTTGAGACTTGCTTTCTATTAATTCGAGCCGTTTTTGAATGATGCTCGATTTCAAAGAAATGATAGACAAATTAACAATGACGCCAACAATTCCGGTAAGAAAAACATCAATCACAACCTCAAAAAAAGTTGTTTCGTGGCCTGTAGTTAAAGCAATTCCAGATTGATGTAAGGTTGCCCAGAAGAGCAAAGTAACCAGACTAATGCCAAGCCCAATTCGTGTGGGAGTTCGATACAGAAAAATCGTAGAAAGACCGGAAAACCCTATTAAGGTTATTAATGAAACGCCGCTCCAGCCATAATGAGAAAATACAAGATTTGCGAAGAAAAAGAAAATGACCAAAACAGCAATCGAACGACTCCAGTAAGATATTCGCCGTAATAAAAGTGCTACCAAAGAACCAATGAAGAGGATGATGAATGCCGCAAATAAGGTCCATTTACCAGAGGATTGGGCCGCAAAGTACGATATTACTGATAAAAACAAACCTGAGAACAACCCTCCAAATAAAACGTATTGCAAAAAGCGTTCCTGCCAGACCTTTAAGTCATCAGAGGGATCAATAAAATCAGGAATTGAATTCGGGAGTAGTGATCGAGGATAGCTCATTTGCCCAACTCCTTTTCATCATTCCCAGTCTGTTCGGATACAGCTGTTAGGGAAGGTGAACTTAGCTGAATAGCACCCTTTCGAATATTCAAGGCATTACAAACTTCAGCCAATGAGGTTTGCATAATTGTTTCAAAATCGACCGATTTACGAATTTTACTGGTGATATCGTATAGCTGACGTTGGCGTTCGACCTGGCGCGTAATTTGTTCAACCAGCTCAATATTGGTAATTATTGAAGCCAGGTTGTTTGCCAGAGTTGTAATAATTTCTTGATCACTTTCATCAAAGGCACCAGGATTAATGCTTTCTACATTAATGACACCGAAATTTTTATTGCCAAAATATACAGGGACAGATAGCACAGACCGCGCTGATAATCCGAGGGGTTTAACTGTTCTTACTGCGTTGATGTCATCAATACGCACAGGCTGCCTGGTTCGAATCGCTGAGCGGTATATACTTTCAGTCGAACGGATCTGTAATTCTTGAACTTCTGCGGACGAGTAACCAGCGTATGAAAGAAGTTGACTTGTGCCTTCTTCATCAACGGAAATAAATCCGACTTTTTCGTTCGGCATGGCAAGATGAACCGTTTGGACTGCATTGCGGATAGCATCTGTAATCGTGATATTTTGACCTGCTGAGGCTGTGACCTGGTGAAGCAGCCGGTGGCGTTCTAGGGTTTGCTGGGTTTTTGAAAAGAGTTCTGCGTTTTCGATCGCAACTGATAACTGATCAGCCATGATCTGTAAAATGTTAACATCTTCCTGTGTAAATGCATCGACTTGCTTCGATTGCACATCAAGAGCACCGATTAACTTATCACCAATTTTTAATGGGATAGCTAATTCAGAACGTGTTTCAGGTAGAAGAGGGTTGGGATAATAATTCTTTTCCTTGGTAACATCATTGACAACGACTGGCTCAACACGGCCTGTGGCTTGACCTACGATCGAGGATGAGCCTACTGCTAGTTTATGATGCGCTTCTTTTAATTTAGCCCCTGCTTCTCCTGTTGATTCTCGTAAAACTGCGTATTGTCCTACTGGGTCAACGATGAAAATTGAAGAATGGTAAAAACCAAACCGGTTTTTCACCATATTAACCATTCTGGTTAACATTTCGTCAATATGCATCGTACCCATTGAAGCTTCTCGTGCGACTTCTGAAGCGATAACCAATTGCTCAGATCTATGTTCTGCAATGTGCTGTGTTGAGATTAAATCAGTAATATCTCGTGAAATTTTCAGTAGCGATTTCGAGGTACCGTCTTGTGAGATAAGCGGTATCTTACTGGTAAGGTACCAAAGAGCCTTGCCTTCTCGATTCGAGTATTGTTCAATTTCACCCAACACAGGTGATCCTGACTCAAGCACGGCCAAATCTGGATCCTTCCCTTCAATTGCTGAATCTTTGACAGTTATATCTTCCTGGCCAATCAAAAGATCAGGATTGTCGATATTCATTGATTCTGCAAAGGAATTCGATACTCGGATAAATTTGCCTTCGCTATCTTTAATCGCGACTTTATCTGGAATATTTTTAAGAAGTGAGTTAAGAAGGAATCTTTCCTTGTCATAAGCATTAATCGCCGAGCGTTGAGATTCAAGAAGTTCAACATTCTTAATCGAGGTACTAATCTGAGGTGCAAGGGTATTTAAAAGACTCAAGTTTGAATCATTGAATCGGTTGGCATCTCTGCGGTGAAGTAATGCCAGCACGCCCACAGTTTCATTACCCACGATTAATGGAATTCCCAAGAATGAACGGGTAGGTACTCGTCTTTCAGGAGAATCTACCGCGAATAATCCGATCGCGTTTGCGTCGCGATGAAGAATCGTGCTACCTGTCAAAATGGTTTGAGAGATCAAATCGTTTGAATATGGGTAATCAGAAATTTCAAGGCTTTCTTCGTCAAAATAGAAAGGAATATTAACCCTCGAGTTCTCAATATCATTTAACGCCACAGCGAAACCAATATCTTCACCTAGCGCCTCCTTAATTCTAGAGAACAGGTTATTAAAAAGTTCTCCGAGATCGGATGCGGGTGATGCAGCCTCGCCAACAGATGCGATGGCAGACAGTTCTTGAACACGCAGATTTAATTGTTCAAGCAGATTGATACGTTCAAGTGTTGTGCCAATGACTTCGCAAAAATTGCGATAAGGTTGTACCTGTAGATTGGTTATGGGCTCATTTGCCCGGGAACCAATTGCGAGAATATGCTTTAACTCACCTGATTCCATGACTGGCAAAATTGCAATTGAAGTGCAATTACGCTTATCAAAATAGACTGCCAGGTTGGACAAATCTGAGGGTGATTTCAGGTTTTCGATGATTACAACATTGTTTTCTCTTAACTTTGGCAAACCTTTTGCGAGCGGGATATTGAAACCGATTAGCGACTGATCAGTTTTTGTTCCTAGAGGATCCGTGATCGAAAGCAATTTGACCTGGTCGTTTTCGCATTTGAAGAAAATGCTCACAAGTTCAGTTTGCTCAAAGAATTGCACGATGCCAGCTTCAACTTCATCAACAGTTTTGGCCTGAGAAAGTTGACGAGAAATCTGATAGAGTGATGTTTTTTCACGCAGGTCGATCTGAGCACTCTCAAGAACCTGGATATTACGAATTCCTGATGCAATTTGTTCTGCAAAGGAGGAAAAGATTGACACTGACTCCTGGTCAAACGCTTCAGGGCGCTGACTTTGTAAGTCAAGAATGGCAACCAAATTGTTATCAACGATGATTGGAACAGTAACTTGCGAGCGAGCCAGGGGGATTAAACATCTGTTGTCTGACAGAGATTTCTCAAGAGAAAGATCATCAGATACGCGTGATTGTTTATTTAGGCAGGCCCATCCAATTAGCGAATTGTTATCAGGCAGAATGGAAAGGCCGCTTTCAGGGAGTGGATCAATTCCATCAACTGAAGCATTTGACGAAAGAGAGGCTTTATTTTGCAAGGAGTTAAACTGGTAAATCGCTGCGTATGGAATCGATAATTTCTCAACAATCAATTTTGGGATACTCATCAATATTTCGGAACGATTCGCAAAGGCAACTGCTTCCTGAGCAATTCCAGCAGCGATTCTTAATTGTCGTGTCTTTTCCTCAACCCTTGTTTCAAGTGAATAGTAGTAATTGGTTAACTCATCCACCATTTTGTTAAAGGAGTATGCCAGCAAACCGATTTCATCTCGACGATTAACCTCAGCGCGGTATGACCAGTCTCCTGCTGCAAAACCCTGTGCACTTGAAGCTAAATCAACAAGGGGCATCACCATCCTTCTGGCAAGAATCGCAACTATAGCAGCTGACGTTAATAAAACTGCCGCCATAAGCAGGATTACCGAAGGTAACACCGATCGGATTTCTCCAAATACGCTGTCGGATGGAACCTCAAGAATGAAGGCTGCATTCAGGTTAGGTATTTGCTGAATATAAGAAAAGACCGGTTCGTTGGCTACATTGTTGTACTCAAACCCCCCTCCGGTTGGGCTTTGAGCAATATATTGCGAAAGCATTTCTTTTTGTGAAGATGATAATGATCCAGCCAGCAATCCTGTCGCATTCGGAAAATCTGTTACAAATTCTCCATCTGCAGAAACAAAATACGCTCTTGATGAAGAAAGAACAGATCTGGAAGCCTGTAGAATGGAAAGGGGGATGGGAGTGACGGAATACCCAACAACAGAAGCAACCGGCTCATTGTTGAGGGATAGTGTGGAAACAGTAACAAAAACCATTTGATCTGAAAACAAATCACCTGGATTAAAGGCTAATATAGATTGTTCAGTACCCAAAATATTCTTATAAACTTCTTCCGTGCGGAAGAACTCTTGAGATGCTGAAAGGTCAGATGAAGCAAGAAGGTTTCCTGAAAAATCATAAATCGAGATCATATTAAAGTTCTGACCTGATTGAACCATTTTCTTCAGATATTCCGACATAACATCCTGAGCAAAAATAAAATCTGGGTCAGAAGGATCTTTTAATAAGCGCCGCAGATAAGATGGTAAATAGTTATATTCACGAATATTGTTAAGAGCAATAACTTTCATCCCGAGCGCGTTGTTTAATTGCTCAATATAAGATTCCGTAATGGCTCCCAACTGGGAGGTGGTTTGATCACGAAGAACGTTTTGTGATTGAGAATACACTGACGCGCCAACAATCAGGGCAGGCACAATCGAAATGATAAGCAAAAAGATGACAACAGTTCGTACAAGGCTGCCTTTGAATTCTAATGGTTTACTGACGACCTGGGCAGTGTCGGTTTGATCTGTCATTGCTTGCTCCTTATTCGTATTCCCAAACAGGTATGCCTGACAAAATTTTCTGAATTTGTGTTGGAAAGCGATCAGGATTTAATGGCTTTCCGATAAATCCATCAAAACCTGCTAATTTGGCTTGACGTAATTGATCAAGTCCTGTTACCGCTGTCACTGCAACCACTGGTACATTCTTAAATTTTTCGCTCTGGCGAAGTTTTCTGAATGCGCCATATCCGTCTTCATATGGAAGTCGGATATCCATAAGAACCAGATCCAGTTTGGATAAAGTTTCTGCAAATTCCACAACTTCATATCCTGAAGTTTTCCATTCACAGTGGATTCCCAGGTTGGAGAGCATCCGTGCTATTACCATAAAATTACCAACATTGTCTTCAACAACCAGAATGGTTATTGGCTGTTCTGACGGATTTACTGGTGGGTGTGCATCAATAGACGTTGACATATAAATTCGTTAATTCTCGTAGAGTTTAATGAACCGTTCGACCTGAACCAAAAAATTATCAATGTCGATTGGTTTTTCGATATAACCATCGCAACCCGAACGAAGGGTTTTCTCACGGTCTCCACGCATTGCATTGGCTGTTATTGCGATGATTGGGATTTTATTCACGCCAGGTACTGTTTTTAGTTTTGCAGTAAGCGTGTAACCATCTACCCCCGGAAGATTGATGTCCATCAAAATCAATGAAGGGGAATATTTTCGCAATGCAGCAACTGCCTGATAAGCATTTTCTGCTTCAATTACCTGATAATTCGCAGATTGTAATAACCTGCGAACCAGGATTCGATTATCAAAATTATCCTCAATGTGTAGAATCAGTTTTTGATTTTGCATAGAAAAGGCCTTTTAGGATAATTTATTCTAGCATATATAACGAAAAATAAACTTACAATATTGCTAATAACTAACAATAAATAAACATAAAATAATGAGTTTATGGGAGTAGATATAGCTCTACTTATGCAATTTTCGCGCCAAATTTATCCTATTAGAATATGGGGGATTAAAAAGAAAAGAGCGGGTGATGGGATTCGAACCCACGAATACCACCTTGGGAAGGTGGTGCCTTACCGCTTGGCGACACCCGCACAATACTGACATTATAGCGACAAGCAAATTGCCTGTCAAGAAAAATGGAATATCTGCTATATTCAACGGATTGACAAAATCGCTATGGTATAATTTTTTAATATTTTTTGATTCAGGAGTTACATATTGGCAGCCAATCCTTTAAGTTGGTTGATGGGCTTCTTTTCACTAGACATTGGAATCGACCTGGGTACCGCGAATACGCTGGTAAGCGTAAGCGGAAAAGGGATTGTTATTAATGAGCCATCCTGGGTTGTGATTCACAAAAAAACGCGTGAACCATATAAAGTCGGCAATGCGGCAAAAGAAATGGTAGGCAGAACGCCGGCCAATTACATTGCCATTCGACCTTTACGAGATGGTGTCATCTCTGAATTTGAAATCACAAAAGCAATGCTTGAATACTTTATTGGTAAAGTCCATCAACAGACGATTGTTCCTATGCCGAGACCAAGAGTGGCAATCGGAATTCCATCTGGAGCAACCGCTGTTGAAAAGAAAGCGGTTTATGATGCAGCGATGGCGGCTGGTGCTCGAGAGGCTTATCTCGTAGAAGAACCCCGTGCAGCAGCTCTTGGAGCAGGTTTACCGATCAATGACATTAAAGGTCAAATGATCGTAGATATTGGTGGTGGAACTACAGAAGTAGCCGTGATATCCATGGGTGAAATTGTCATTTCACGCTCGTTACGTATTGCGGGTGACGAGATGGATGAAGATATTCTTCAATATATCCGTAAGAAATACAATCTATTAATTGGTGAACGTATGGCTGAACAAATAAAGATTTCAATTGGTTCAGCTTATCCACTTCAAACTGAATTAACAGCAACCGCCCGGGGTAGAAACTTGATTACCGGGTTACCTGGATCTATTGAAATCTCATCAGTCGAAATTCGTGAAGCAATCAATCCATCAGTACAGGTGATTATTGATACGATCAAGGATGCCCTGGATGAAGTTCCACCAGAGTTGGTATCAGATCTTCTTGACTCAGGTATATGCCTTTCAGGAGGCGGATCACAGATTTTGGGATTAGTCCCAAGATTAAAAGATGAATTAAATTTACGGGTGTGGATTGCCGATGACCCGTTAACCTGTGTCGCAAGAGGAGCTGGTATTGTTGCTGAAAATCCGTCCGAATACCGCGATTTTGTTGTCGGATTGGAACGAGGCAATAGCAGAGGTTAATCCGTAAGTGTTGCTACTATGAAAAAAATATCTGCTCGAACATGGCAGTCCATTACGATCGTATTGATCGTAGTTGGAATATTAATCATGTCAGTCAGCGGTTTGCTCGACAAGATCATCGGTAAAGCCGTCGATCCGTTGGTTGGTGTGCAGGGATGGGTTTCTACAAGAGTGCAGACCATTGTAGACTTCTTTACGTTGCCCAGAGATGTGACCACATTGATGCAGCAGAATGCTGCTCTTGAAGCGAAAATATCACAACTGCAGACAGAAAATCTCCAGTTAAAACAGCAATTGGTCGAAACGGAGATTCTTTATGCTCTTCTAGATTTTGCGCGTGATAATCCTGAAAATCAATATGTTGCAGCTTCTGTGATCGGAAAAGACCCGAGCCCATTTCTTAATTACCTCATCATTGACCATGGATCAGATAACGGAATATTCAAAGGAATGCCTGTCGTAACCGAGCAGGGATTGGTTGGAAGGATTGATGCGGTTACTGCATCGGCTGCACGTGTGCAATTGATCACCGATGCTGGATCAACCGTAAATATTCGGCTTCAGGATAGTCAATCCGAAGGTCAAGTTAGTGGATCTGTCACCGGTGATCTCTCATTGGAGAGAGTCAGTGCCTCTGTCACCGTAAAAGATGGGGAGCTTGTTTTCACATCAGGGCTTGGAGGATCTTTTCCTGCTGAAATTCTTGTCGGACAGGTTGTTTCTCCTGAAGTGAAAGAAAACGAGCTTTTTCAAACGGCATCAGTGCAACCATCTGTCGATTTCTCAACATTAAGGGCTGTGTTAATTATTACAAATTTCCAGGCAGTGGAAATTGAACCTTTAGTTCCATAATCGACGATTCTAAGAATATAATGAGCATTCTCATTTCATTTCCAATTGTCATCTTGCTTATGATATTACAGACCACATTTTTTAGAGAGATTACACTATTAAATGGATCTGCTGATTTATTCTTGGTGACAATCGCGTCATGGGCTTTACTGAGTAAAGACAATTCTTCGTGGTTTTGGGCAATTCTCGCCGCGGCATTATGTGGTTTTGTTTCAGCTATACCATGGTATGTATTTGTTTTTACTTTTCTATCAATTGTCATCATGGCGAGGTTCGTCAGAGGTAAATTATGGCAATCTCCCCTCATGTCGGTTTTCGGTATAACAATGATTGGGAGTATCATTCTTTACGTTTTAACTTTTATAGGTCTGCGATTCCAAGGTGTTGTTTATCCATTACAATCAACAATGGTGAGAGTGATTATCCCTTCAATCTTTCTAAATCTGGTTTTCGCAATACCTGTTTATGCAATTTTGAAGGATTTATCGGTTTGGATTTTTAAAGGTGAGGTCGAGCAATGAAATCTAACCATTATGTTCAATCTGGCCTTGAAAAATGGAGATTTAGGGTAATCTACGCGTTATTAGGTGCGGTATTCCTGTTTTATTTAGTCAGGATGTTCAATCTTCAAATAATCAATGGCGAAGACTATGCCGCACAGGCTGAAGAAAATCGAATATCAAATATTAGCGTAGCAACTCAAAGAGGGAACATTTACGATCGAAATGGGTATGTTCTGGCGCATAATGTGGCGTCTTACAATGTGGTTATAACACCTGCATATCTGCCAGTAGATCAAGGTACCACTGAAAACATATACCGCGAGTTATCTGAATTAATCGATGTACCCGTTACCAATGGTAAAGTTACCGATGAGACGGCAAAAACCTTCACCGAATGTGCAACTGACTTTGGAATCAAAGAAATTGTACTGATTGGTGACACAAACGCGCCTTATGACTCGATTAAAATAAAATGCAATATTGATGAAAAAACTGCCCTCATCATTAGTGAAAAAGGCGATAGCTGGCCGGGGGTTTCAATTGAAACAGAAGCTGTGCGATCATACCCGACTGGTTCACTCACTGCTGATGTAATTGGTTTTTTGGGTCCAATCACAGCAGAAAACGAAGAGTATTATACAAACCTGGGCTTTGTAGCCGGTCGCGATAAGGTTGGTTTTGCCGGTGTTGAATACTCTCTGGATGAGATTTTACTTGGAACCAATGGAAAACGCGTTGTCGAGGTAGACGCTGCGGGGAAAGAAACCAAAGACGTGGAATCTCCAATTGATCCAATTCCAGGAAATAGTGTTAAGTTGACCATCGACACAAGATTGCAGGCTGCTGCATTAACTGCATTAACGGATGAGATGAATTTTTGGAATACATGGCTCAATCGAATTCAATCTCAAAACGGTGTTGTTATCGCGATGAATCCAAAGACCGGTGAAATCCTGGCGATGGTATCTTATCCATCCTATGAGAATAATCGTATGGAACGGTTTATTCCTGCGTATTATTACAACCAGCTCAGTCAGGATCCCTTAAAGCCATTGCTCAATCATGCGATTTCTGCTCAGCACCCCCCAGGTTCTGTGTACAAAATGGTAGCAGCCATTGGAGCTCTTAATGAGGGAGTGATTACACCTGAAAAGGAGATCCCATGCCCTGGAACCATCACGGTCATCCAGAAGTATTCTGAGAATGATCCGGGCACACCAAGAGAATATGTAAGTTATGACCGCAATGGTCATGGAATGTGTAATTTTGTTAAAGGTGTTGCTCTTTCTGATGACGTATATTTCTATAAAATTGGTGGTGGCTTTGAAAACGATGTTCCTGATGGCGGATTAGGTGTTTGGCGTGCCAAGGAATATGCTGAGGCGTTAGGTTATGGAAGGTTAACAGGCATTGAGCTCCCTGGAGAGGTAGAAGGGCTTGTTCCAGATCCTGATTGGAAACGCATCAACAAAACTGAAAACTGGTCAACAGGAGATACATACATCACAACCATTGGCCAGGGGTATGTACTTACTACACCATTACAGGTGTTGCAATCCTTTGCCATACTCGCCAACGACGGTAAATACATGCAACCAACGATCGTGAAGGAAATATTGGATTCTGAGGGAAATGTGATTCAAGAATTCGAACCAAAACTGGTTTGGGATATCACAAAGGATCCATTGATCGATGTCTTGGATGAAAACAATAATCCAACCGGAGAAAAGAAAGTCGTAGAATCGTGGGTGGTAGATATGGCGCAGGAAGGCATGCGTCAGGTGGTTACAGTAGGTACCGCAGCAGAAATATTTAAAGATTTTGAGATTCCTACAGCAGGTAAAACCGGAACCGCGGAATATTGTGATGATGTTGCACAAGAAAAGAACCTTTGTCAACCCGAAGCATGGCCCGCACATGCCTGGTATGTAGGATATGCACCTTATGATGACCCTGAAATCGCTGTCGTTGCGTTTGTTTACAATGGAAATGAAGGTGCCAGTGTTGCAGCGCCAATAGTAAAAAGAGTAATGGAAGCTTATTTTGACTTAAAAAAGATTGATGCAACTGGCGGATATATTAACGAATAAGTATTGATTAATTATGTTTAAAAGAGAATTCTGGCGGAATTTTGATTTTTGGCTGTTCGGAGCCGTGATTTTTTTGTGTATTTTCGGATTGATCATGATCCGATCATCCATCGCGGGTAATATTGAGTTAGCAGGATATGTGAAGCGCCAGGCGATCTTTCTGGCGGGGGGAATGGGCGTACTTGGTGTGTGTGCCCTTATTGATTACCACTATTGGAAAAGCCTTTCAAAATATTTTTACATCATCACATTGCTTTTTTTGGGCGTAATCCTGGTTATCGGTAAAACCAGTTTTGGTGCACAAAGGTGGCTTGAGGTAGGCCTGATTAATATTCAACCGGCTGAAATCGCAAAGATTGTCATCATTCTGGTTTTGGCTAATTATTTTTCCTCTACCGCGAAAAAGGAAAAAAATATCAAATGGATCCTGTTGAGCTTCCTGATTGTTGCAGGAATTGTTGTTCCGATTTACCTTCAGCCTAACTTAAGTACATCAATTATGCTGGTGGTGATTTGGTTTTCAATGTTGTGGATTAGCGGCCTGCCGCCAAAATATATTGCGATTTTTGGTATTGGCGGAATCATTCTGGCAATCGTTGCCTTTCCTTTTTTGGCTGAATACCAAAAGGAAAGGATTTTGACCTTTATCAACCCAGACGAGGGTGCTCGACATGGTAACACTTACAATGTGGAACAAGCCTTAATTACAATCGGCAATGGAGGTTTGCTTGGAAAGGGTTATGGACACGGAACCCAGGTACAATTGCGATTCCTGAAAGTCCGTTCGACAGATTATATTTTTTCAGCAATGGCTGAAGAATTTGGTTTTGTTGGAACCGTGTTAATCATTGCATTACTCGTATTTGTCATACTGCGTTGTGTTAGAGCGGCTCGTGTCTCTGATGATATGTATGGTGCAATGATTGCCTACGGATTCGCAACGCTGATTGCATTTCAAACGATGGTCAATATTGGAGTAAACTTGAAGGTAATCCCGGTTACGGGACAAACCCTACCGTTTATCAGCTATGGCGGGAGTTCACTGGTGTCATTGCTGCTCGGTATTGGATTAATTGAAAGTGTTTTGCTGCATCGAAAACTATAATCAACTGGAGAAATATGAATCAAGAAATTACACCAGCCAGAGTACGTTTTGCTCCATCTCCAACAGGTCACATGCATCTGGGGAGTGCCCGAACGGCATTATATGATTATTTAATTGCACACAAAACAGGCGGACAGTTTATTTTAAGAATTGAGGATACGGATGTAAAACGTTACATGCCAGGAGCCGAAGAAGAATTGATCAATGGCTTAAAATGGCTGGGCATAGACTATGACGAAGGTCCAGGCAAGGGTGGACCTTATGGACCTTACAGACAATCAGAACGCAAGGATATCTATCAAGAATACGGAAGAAAGCTCATCGAATCTGGAAACGCTTATTACTGTTTTTGTACCCCAGAACGGTTGAGCCGTGTCAGAGAAGATCAGCAAAAAAGAAAAGAACCACCGCATTACGATGGTACATGCCGAAATTTGTCTCCAGAAGAAGTTGAGACAAGAATCAAGAATGGTGAAAAACATGTCATCCGTTTTAAAGCGCCACGAGAAGGAACCACGACGGTACGTGATCTGTTACGTGGTGAAATTACCGTGGAAAACCGTACATTGGATGATTCAATATTGATTAAATCAGACGGTTGGGCGCTTTATCACCTTGCTGCAATGGTTGATGACTATTTGATGAAAATCACGCATGTTATTCGTGGTTCAGAATGGCTGCCATCGCTGCCGCTGCATGCTTTGATCTGCCGCGCTTTTGGGTGGAAAGAACCTGTTTGGATTCATCTTTCTGTTTTTCTTAAGCCAAGTGGAAAAGGAAAAATGAGCAAACGCGAATCCGCTGATTTGATCAAAGACGGACATTCCATTTTCATCAAAGATTTTGCTGATTTGGGTTATGTGCCAGAAGCAGTGGTGAATTGGGTTGCCTTGATGGGCTGGAGTTATGATGATCACACTGAATTCTTTACGCTGGATGATCTGGTTCAAAAATTTGATCTCAACCACTTGAATCCATCACCGGCAGCCATCAATTTCACCAAGTTAGATCATTTTAATGGTTTGCACATCCGAAACTTGAGCAACGAAGAACTTGCGCTCCGTATTCGCCCGTTTTTTGAAGCAAGAGGATACAGCTCGGATCAGCAGATATTATTAAAAATTGCACCAATTTTGAAAGAACGTCTTGCGACATTAGATGAATCTGTTGAACTGGCCGGCTTCTTTTTTGAAAAGGATATCGATTACGCTGCACAAGATCTTATACAAAAAGGATTAACCAAAGAACAAACTGTACATATTTTGATGGAATCACTCAGAATATTATCCAGCGTACCAGAGTTAACCAAGGAAAAAGATGAACCATTAATGAGAGAATATGTCGAAAAATCAGGGTTCACTGCTGGCCAGGTTTTTGGTGTCTTAAGGATCGCCATAACAGGCCAGAGGGTGAGTCCTCCTCTTTTCGAAAGCATGGAAATCATTGGCAAAGATAAAATTCTTGAGCGGATTAATAACGCGATTGAATTATTAAGCTGAGAATTTGGTAAACTGGAGATCCCCGATGGCTTTTTGCTACCGGGGATCTTTTTATTGACAATTTGAAGAACTTTGGAAATGGTCAATCGATGGTCGAGGTTAACTCGCATTTAGAACAGGTTTAAGCATGGATTGCAGCGGGGGGCTCTAGAATTTTATCCATTATGGCTTTTCTACAGCGGGGGCGAGAGGATTTGTTGAGCGCAGCGGAATCCAGACTCTTATTAAAAGAAAAAGACAGGTAGCCCGTTTCCTGTCTTGTGTTGCTGTAGTCGGGGCGAAAGGATTTGAACCTTCGACCTCTTGCACCCCATGCAAGCGCGCTAGCCGGGCTGCGCCACGCCCCGAACAACGAGCAAAATTATATCGTTAAATAATCGATTTAGCAATACATTTCTATAAAGATCGATTGTAATCATAATTTATTATCGATTGATTAATAATAAGAAAGAAAATTATTATGATTTAATTCAACTTAATATTAAATGATAAAAGCCAGAAAACGGAATAATGTAAACAATAATGCGTTTTCCAGCTTTGGTTAATAGATTAGCATTCAAATTTTTTATTTCAAGTGATGAATGGCTTAACAAATTGTTCATTCATCCTATTTTGTACCAATTGCATAAAAAGTTGGCACAAATAGGATCCTTGTTCCTGCGTTCCAGCATTTTTTATCAAAACTTTGTAAATGGTTCAATCTATCCTGAAATATCATTGATTCCAGATCGTTGCGAATCACTTCCCATTCAGATTCCCACCAATCCGGAAGTGAACCAGAATAGGATTCAAACCCTGAGATACCATATTGAATATTGTGAAAACCCGACTGTGAAAGTAAGCCGGGGATTTTTCGCCCCATTTGAACATCGACCCCCTGCATTTTTAGAGATTCAACCTGTAATTTGCCAATCGATTTCAATTCAGAAGGAAAATCAATACGAGCAGAGTGGTCGGGTTCGGCGAAAACTAGAAAAACTCCACCTGTTTGAAGAACTCTTTTAATTTCTGCGATAACCTTCAATGGATTGGCAAGCCAGAGAAGAAAATAGTGACAATAAACCACCTCAAAAAAGCCAGATGGAAAGGGCAAAAGATTTGCATCGCAACATGCTGCGATTAATTTTGGAGTATTTCGTATAGCAATTTCAACACTCTGTAAGTTGATATCAATTCCAAATATATTGCATGGAAATTTTTCAATTAGATCTGAGCAAATTGCTCCTGTACCACAGCCAACCTCCAGAACATTGGAAGTTGGCTGAATGGATACTTTTTGTAAAAGGTAATGCCGTAGTGAGCGAGTCCAGAGACTTTGTTGTTGATATCTCAGGTGCCAATCAACATTCATTTATTTGTGGACTCCAATTTTCGATTTCCAGAGATTGTTTCCCACGAGTCAGTGAGAAAATTCCCAATACATACTTCTGATCCCTGTCCTAATAACACATCTCCATCTGGTTCAACATAAAGCCATGTTCTACCTGCACCTTGCTTGGCTGCCTCCTGTTTTTCCATTTCAACTCCAACTGGATTTAATGTGGAATACGGTACAGGGAGGTCATAAACAAGATGCAAACCCATTTCCGCTGCATTTCGAGAGGCAAGAGATAATTCATCAGTAAGTTCAGTTGAAATCGCACTTAATGAAAGTGCCTTTACACCCATGTTTTTAACCTTCAATAGGATCGCGGGAATGCGATTTTTGTTACGTTCGTTAATTGTTAAATGCACCGAAAGATAGATATCCTCATTGAGCACATCCCGAATGGCTTCCCATGATTGCTCTTCATCAGGTTGAAGTATGATCATGATGTGATCTAAACCTGCATTGAGTAGTTTGTGCAAGTACTCTGAATCGGTTAAGCGCAACCCATCGGTGATGATACCCGTTACCTGACCTAAAGATTCTGCATACAGGACCAATTCTTCTAGATCCGGGCGGATCGTTGGTTCTCCCCCGGTAAATACGATATGGGGAATTCCAACGTTCCAAGATTTCTTGAGGATTTCTTTCCATTCTTCCGTATCAAGAGACCGTTTTACGCGGTCAAGTGGAGCGTACAAAGTTGACGCTCCTTCAGAAGATTGGTATGTCAGTGCGCAATCAAGACGTATTGGAGTGACCAAATCATCAGAATGGCGATCAATCCGTTCCATATCGAGAAATGTTTCAGGATCAAGGTCAGGAGTTTGAATCAGTGATTCAATGCGAATTTTGAAATTTTCAACATCCTGCAAAGCAATATCAGCTGTAACTTGATAACGACGCGTCAATGATGAAATAATCTGTTCCAATGGCGTTTTGTTAATCAAATAAAACGCGATTTCAGTAGCAGTAGGATTAAGATGGAGGATCGTGGAAGCGTTTACAATCAGTAAACCTTTTCCTTCTTGCTCAATGCGTAAATGAAGGCGATAAGGCACCCCATTGATTTCCAGTATCGTTTGCCAGGTTCCAGGAGGGAGCGGGGTTGGTGTATAGAAGATTCTGTCAAAAAAAGAACGAATTCTTGATTTCATTGTTCCTCCACGCATAATTGATTCTCATTCTCAAAAGTTAAAGGACAACCGCCACCACATTCATGATAAATTGCACACGTAGCACACTTCTCAGGTAAATGCTTTCTTTCACGAAGCGATACAGCCAGTTCGTGATTCCATATGCTATGCCAATCATCTTTTTGAATATTTCCCAACGGAAGATAATAAGACTGGCATGGGATAACACTGCCATCTGGTTCAATGCACATATTATACAAAGCGGCAGTACAGCCCTTGACACCCAATCCCATGATAACAGGGTCAAAATGGCAATACTGAGTCGGGGTATACCAGATTAATTTCTGGCCATTTTTTGTTGTAATCTCTTTTGCTGAAGCAAGTAAGGGAAGAAGATCGTTTTCAGCAAGACCAGTGCCAACAGTTTTACCACGCCCTGAATAGATTAATGCGTTTAACCCCACCGTTGGCAGACCAAGTTCCGCCAGAAAATTCAATGTCTGAGGGATGGTCGGGCTGTTATGGGTTAACATGGTTGTGTTTGTCATTACATACAAACGCGTTTTTAATACATTTTCAATACCAGCAACTGTTTCTTCCCATGCTCCAGCGTGACAGACCATCTTGTCATGAATTTCTGAAAGATGAGATTCAAGTGTTATCTGCACATGATCTAACCCGGCATCAACTAATTGGTTCACATAATCGCGATTTTTGAGTCTTCTCCCGTTGGTGTTTAAACCGGTGATCTGCCCATTTTTTTCCGCGTGCTTTATTAAATCTGGCAAATCATCACGGAGAGTCGGCTCTCCACCCGTGAAAACGATGTGTGGGATCCCCAGGTTCCACAGCCGATCAAGAATGGTAAACCATTCTTGAGTTGACAATTCAGGATAATTTCGAGACCTGGCGTTATAACAATGAGCGCATGCATTATTACAGCGATACGTCAAGGCGAGATCCATTCGGTATGGCGCTGTAGGGCGTGCCGTAAATGGAGCCGTAGTTTCCAGTTCAAGATCACAAACTGGACAGACATGATCATTCATTAGACTGTCGATTGTTTGGTGAAACGTTTCAAAATCGTGCAAGAGTGATTGCTTTGGTTCGTTAAAAGTCTTCGTGAGCGCTTTAATGGCGCTATGAGAAGGCGTTTCCGATAAGATATAAAACGCCATATGCGAAGCTGATGGATTTAAGTGAAATACCCGGCTGGCGTTAATCATCAATAAACCGGAATTATCAGGATCAATACGTAAATGCAAGCGTGATTTCTGATGGTCTGATTCACGAAGAAAATGGTACAACCCGGCTTCCGGCGGGTGAACCGCCGGAAGGGAGGTACCAATCTTGAACTTATGAAAAAGTTTCATAATATTGGCTTGAAGTTTCTATCGACCGCCACCTGCACACGCGCAGGCGCAACCCGCACAGGCGCAAGCACACGCGCATGAATGCCCGCCGCCACCACCACCGCCAGAGCTTCGATAGGTTGAAGGTGGAGGTGGGGGGTTCGTGATATTGGTTACACCACTGGTAAACCCTGTTAGACCACCAAGGATGTTTGAAGAGAAGGACGATACACTATTTACAACTGAAGCAGCAAATGCAGAGCCGGGAATATTTGGCATCGAAATGGTAGGACGGCTTCCACTCGTGCCAACGGATGGCGCAGAAGCTGTGGTTGGCATTGAGACCGTGGTTGAAGGGCGTGTGAAATTTGGCTCGTAACGCCACCACCAGGATGGCGCAGGAATGAAGACCGGTCCTTTGAACACCTCGGTTGTGCGTTCATCATATTTCTTATCCAACATCGTCCAATCCATCACTTCTTCATACACCTGAGCCTTAACATCTGGTGTATTGGCCTGTTCAACCTGAGCCCAGGCGCGGTTCATAATATCTTCGTAATAGGCAATTGTTTCTTTTCGGCTGAACCCCTTCATCTTTTCTGTGACGCTTCTAATCAGATTGACCATTGTGTTCTGCAGCAACTTTTTCCGTTTGGATCCGGTTTCTTTGAAAGCATCAAGAAAATCAGTCTCATACGCATAAAGATCCGCAGGAAGCGGCTCAGAAGCTTTGATTTCGAGTGGGTCCTTTGAAACGACTTCAGCGGCGTTCTTTTTCAATAATGAAAAGAGGATCATTGTAAAGATCTTATCCATCGGCTGTTCCATTAAAACACCCGCTTCAATCGCTGTAAGACCACGTTTTATACCATTCCCCTCGATCATGATCTTGGGTGGGAGGTATTTCATTTTCCGTTTCTTCGCACCAATGGTGGCAGAGTAAATCATCAACGCAAAGAAGCCTACGAAACCAAGGCAAAATATGAAAGGACAAATGGAGCTTAAATCAAAGTTAAATCCACCCGACGAGCCTGAATAACCAGAATCAGAAGGAGGAACATAAGGTTCTTTAACAATTACACCTTCATTCAATAAACGTGCAGGAAAAGATGCCCCAAAAGAATATTGCGTATAACCATTTGCTTGATCAGATTCCCATGTGTAGAAAATTCTGCCGTCCTCGAGAATCCTAGAATATGGTTCAGAATCTCCAGGCCAGTTTTCTGGAATGAAGTATCGACCTTCAGATTCTTTTAATCCAGGTGGAAGTACGATAGTCATTTGATATTTGGTATTTCCATAGCAATATTGGCTACCGTACCAGTTTGGCCAGAATTGAAGCGAAGCATACTCTTCAGATTCTTCTTGTGTAGCCGGGTAAATCACATCAGCCACGCCCGTGATGTACGCGTGCACCACACCCGATCCTCCGGCTGGAATTTCATTGTCAAGAAGGTACAAGGAAATTCCCGGTGAAACAATGTCGGAATCAGTAATTTTTGTGATTCGTTGCCCGTTTATTTCTGCAGTAATTGACCGGAGATTATATTGATAATTGGGCAAACCGATGTCAACAATATCAATAGCGTGTGCGCCTGAATCATTTTGAAAGGTCATGGTGTAATCAATTGCAATGGTTCCATCAACGTTAATCGTGACCACGACAGATTGTTCTGGTACCTGAAAGCGATAATCCTGAGCCGAAACCGGGGTCACACTGCCTGCCAGCACAGCTAGAACCAGGAATAGGCATACGTATCTTAAAAACTTCATTTGATTTCTCCTGGGTAAAAATCAATTACCATTTTGGATCTTCGGTTAATTGATAAATCGTATGGCAGAAAGGACAGGTAACCATAGGTGCGCCATTCACCATAGAAATATTCTCGGCTGTGAGTGTTCCACCACAGGATTTGCATTTCAATGAGTCAAAATTCACATTACCAGGCAAATCAACATTGAGGGTTACATTGGTTGTAGGGGCCTGTGCTTTGCGGCGCGCTGCGAAGTATACAATCACCAGACCAACAACGATTAAAATCAATCCAACAAAAAGCCAGGAGGGATTCCCAGTTGGATCAGTAGCACCAATCACCATAAGTGCACCAAAAAGAATGAGTAACCCCGCTCCGATATACGCAACGATTTTCATTGGACCTCCGCTCTGATAATAATGCGTAATTGTATATGTTCAATAAAACTGATAAGCTAAAATATATTATAGTAGATTCTTAATCAGAATGATGCGAAAGGTACTCAAATGACAGAGACTGATGAACGCCGGGAATTAAAAACTCTTCAGAGGGAAATCAATTATCATAATTACCGGTACCATGTTTTGGATGATCCAATCATCAGCGATTATGAATACGATATGATGCTTAAAAGGTTGCATGAGTTGGAAGAACGTTATCCAGATCTGATAACGCCAGACTCTCCAACGCAACGATCTGGGGCACAAGCACTAGAAAAATTTCAAAAAATCGTTCACCCAGCCCCAATTCTTTCACTGGCTAACGCTTTTAGTAAAGACGACTTAATAGCGTGGTACGAACGCATCAGCAAATTAGATACTCGGGTTAAAAATTCAGGCTTCGTGCTGGAACCAAAAATCGATGGATTAACCGTTGTTTTACATTATGAAAATGGCATCTTTGTTCGGGGTGCAACACGTGGAGATGGCGAGGTTGGCGAGGATATCACCGCCAATTTACGCACAATTCGGTCCATTCCCTTGCGTATCCCTGTTGAGGATAAAGTAGAAAAGGCTCCAGATCGATTTGTTGTCAGAGGAGAAGTTTTCATTTTTAGCAAAGATTTTGAGGTGTTAAATCAACAGCTTGAAAAATTGGGTGAAAAGACGTATCAAAATCCGAGAAATACAGCAGCCGGGTCTCTACGTCAATTGGACCCGACTATTACAAGGAATCGACCACTCAATTTGTTAACCTATGCCATCGTCGATAGTTCGATAAAAGTAACATCCACTCAATGGGGAACATTGGAAATACTACGTCAATTTGGGTTTCCAGTGAGCAAGTATTGTGAACGATGCCAATCGTTTGATGAGGTGCTCAACCGCATCGATCACTGGATGGAAATTCGAGATCAAATACCTTTCGAAGTGGATGGTGTGGTGATTAAACTGGATAATCTTGATCTTGCCGGTGAACTGGGTTACGTTGGAAAAGATCCGCGAGGAGCCATTGCATTAAAATACCCGGCGCGTGAAGTATCAACCATCCTCAAGGATATCGGCGTCAATGTAGGGCGCACGGGCGTTCTTACCCCTTATGCCATATTAGAACCCGTAGAGATTGGCGGCGTTATCGTCAAGCAAGCGACATTGCATAATTTTGACTTTATCAAAGAAAAAGATATCCGAATTCATGATCGGGTGATGATTAAGCGCGCAGGTGATGTCATCCCTTATGTTATTGGACCAATCATCGAAGTGCGGAAGGGAAATGAGAAACCTTACTTAATTCCAGATAAATGTCCTTCTTGCGGACAGGAAGTAGAAAATGTAGAAGGTGAGGTGGCGTACTATTGCGTTAACTCATCGTGTCCGGCTCAGTTGGTGCGAAACGTGGAGCATTTTGTATCCAAAGAGGCAATGAACATAGAAGGCATGGGAATAAAAATTGTTGAACAGTTGGTTGCGTCTGGCCTTGTCAAAGATTATGCTGATCTGTACCTATTAACTAAAAATCAACTCCTCACTCTGGAAGGTTTTGCTGAAAAGAAAGCTGAAAATTTGCTTTACTCCATCAATCAATCACGAAATTGTTCCCTGGCAAGATTTATCAACGCACTCGGAATTCGTGGAGTTGGAGAGGTGGCTTCTTCAGATCTTGCACGGGCATTTCTGAGCCTTGACCGGCTTGCACTGGCTTCAATTGACCAGTTGCAAATGGTGGAGGGAATTGGGCCAAATATTGCCATTTCGATCAAAGATTGGTTTGAAAGGAATTCGAACCAAAAATTGCTTGAAAAATTTAGAAAACTGAGCATCTGGCCTGTTGAGGAAAGACAACAAAAACGACCAGAAGACCTTCCTCTATCAGGATTGATTTTTGTCATCACCGGTACGCTTCCGACTTTGTCTCGAGATGAAGCCAAAGCAATGATTGAAAAAGCCGGCGGAAAGACAACTGACAATGTCAGCAAAAACACCAATTTCCTGGTACTTGGCGAAAACGCAGGATCAAAATTGGAAAAGGCGCGAACCCTTGGTATTCAAACCATTTCTGAAGAAAAACTGCTTGAAATGATCAAATCAAAGTAAAAATTTGTTGCGTGGAATTGGTTTACCTTTGAAAAAAAAAGTGGAAAAAATTGAGAACTCAAGTACATATTCAGGGTATTTAGAAAATATAGGTATTAGTGATCATTTCAGCGATTATGGGAACTCTCGTAACAAATAAAAAAAACCACCGCAAGGTGGTTTTTTACTTCAAAATCAGGTGGAGATGGCGGGAATCGAACCCGCGTCCGAACAAGTAAACCCTCAAACGTCTACGAGCGTAGTGTATTTTTGGTGTCACAGCTGAGGTAAAAATATACAAAACCACTCAACTGCCATCCGCTAAAGCCCGAAAGCTTTCTTTCGCACAACCCACGGCTTGATGTGCGGCACTCCAACTTTGTGACGCCCGCTCTGCTGCCGGTTGGAGGGCGGAGCAGGAAGGCGTGACGCTACGTGAGCGTCATTTGCGCTTGCGATCGTCGCTAGGCGGCGAGGGGCATAGCAGCAAAGTTTGTGCGATTGGCACTTAATTTTTGTACTGATTTTACGAGGTCGGTACCTCTCGGCTCGCAGTCTGGGATCAACGTTGCCCGTCGAAGCCTGTCATCCCCAGTGATTTGATTATAAAACAAAAAACCTTAACAATAAAGATAAACAAAAGGGTAAAATAGTGCTTGAAATCTTTGATGGAGGTCGGGTATGAAAATCATCTACAAGGGCAATGAAGAAACCGGCATCACCCGCATTGAAGAGCCAGTGGATGGCTGCTGGATCAATTTGATCGATCCTACTACAGATGAAATTGATTCGATTAAAGCTCTAGGAGTTCCTGCTGATTTTCTTACTTATCCTCTTGACCTTGACGAACGCTCTCGAACAGAAAAAGAAGATGATGGAACCATCTTAATTTTATTAAGAATTCCTTTCTTTCAGGGCGAAAAGCTGGACGTTCCTTACACATCCATTCCATTGGGGATCATCTTAACCGACAGGATGATCATCACTGTTTGCAAGCGGCACAATGTGGTCCTTGACGAAATGCTTAGAACACGGGTTCGCGGTATATCTACCGGGAAAAGAAACCGCATGGTGTTACGCATTCTCCTGCTCACCGCAACTCAGTTCTTAACTTATCTTCGCGAAATTAATCACAATACTGAAATTGTTGAAGATAAGCTGCAGGCTTCAATGAAAAACACAGAAGTGTTGGAACTTTTGAAGTATCAGAAGAGCCTGGTTTACTTCACAACTGCTCTGAAAGCCAATGAACTAATGATGGAACGACTGCAAAAAACGCCATTATTCCATCGGTATCCTGAAGATGAAGACCTGCTTGAAGATGTATTAACTGAGAATCAACAGGCGATTGAAATGGTGGCCATCTCTGGAAACATCTTAAGTTCCATGATGGACGCATTTGCTTCAATTATCTCGAATAATCTGAACGTCGTCATGAAATTTCTTGCTTCAATTACCATTGTCTTAAGCATTCCCACCATTGTTACCAGCTATTTTGGGATGAACGTGACAATACCCTTTGCGCTGAATGATTGGGCTTATTTGGAGATCATTGGAATTTTCGTATTGTTTAGTTTGATCACGATCTTGATCTTTATTAAAAAAGATTGGTTTTAAAAAAAATAGACTCTGATTTTCTCAGAGTCTATTACGAGTGGGCAGGACAGGACTCGAACCTGCGGCCTATTCTGTGTAAGAGAATCGCTCTAACCAACTGAGCTACCCGCCCCAGATCATTTACTGCATAAATATACTTGAACTTCAGAAATCTGTAAAGAAGTTTTCGTACGAAATGTTTTATGGTGGTATCACTGTTGTATTGAACGGAACAAAATATGAAATTGATTCGATTTAGCTCTTCAAAACATCAAGAAAGATACGGGTGGGTATTAGAAGACCGCGTTGGTCTCATAGAAGGGGATATCTTTGGCGAATACCAGCGGCTTGAACCAGAGATCAATCTGAATAAAGTTTCGCTACTAGCCCCAGTTGTGCCCTCAAAAATAATTTGTTTGGGGCGTAATTATCTTGACCATGCCAGAGAGCAAGGGGTCGAAGTACCTGAGATTCCATTGATCTTTTTGAAGCCTCCATCCGCAATCGCGGGTCCTGGTCAAGCAGTCATTTTGCCAGATTTTTCAGGTCAGGTTGAGCATGAGGCCGAATTAGCAGTCGTTATTGGTAAAAAAGGCCGCTGGATAGACCCGGGTAATGTGAAGGAATTTATCCTTGGATATACAATTGCGAATGACGTCACAGCCAGAGATTTACAACGCAAAGATGGACAATGGTCGAGGGCAAAGGGATTTGATACATTCTGCCCGCTTGGCCCGTGGATTGAAACAGATATTGATCCTGCTGACTTGTTAATCACATGTCGTGTAAATGGGGAATTACGCCAAATGGCTTCAACGAAAGAAATGATCTTTTCAGTTCCAAAGATTGTGTCATACATCTCGAACATTATGACCTTATTCCCTGGCGATGTAATTCTTACAGGTACACCTGCAGGCGTAGGGCAAATCAATCATGGCGATATGATCGAAATCGAAATTGACGGAATTGGGGTGTTGAAGAATTCGGTTAAGCAACAAGAAATGCTTTATCATTAAGTTATATGAAAACACCAACCATTCTTAAAAGCAGCAATTTATTTTTGTTAGCAGGTTTCTTAATTCTGCTTATCGCTGCTGGCGGGATTGTGCAATCCATCATAAAAAATAACGCTGGAATCGAAAAAAGCGCATTCAGGTATTATTTGAAGGAACAGTTGGTTATTCAGCCAACACCTGTTATTAATCCAGTATCAGAGAATACACCAATTGAAGAAGCACCTTCTCAAGGTGCTACGCAATCGAAGACATTTCTGGTATTAGATCCAAGAAGTGAGTTTGTTAATTCACCTGTAAGACCTGAATTGTCGTCACCTAATATCCCGACACGAATATTAATCCCTGCAATAAAATTAGATGCCCCGGTTGTCATTTCAGATTTTAATTTCACCAATGTCGATGGTGAAACATTTGGTCAATGGCAGGCACCTGCAAAGTTTGCTGCAGGCTGGCACCCTGATTCAGCTTTGCTGGGGAGCATTGGAAATACGGTAATTAATGGACATCACAACGCCGATGGCGAGGTATTCGGAAAACTGGTGGATCTAAAGCAAGGCGATATTGTTTATGTCTATTCCGGGAACAAACAGTTTAGCTACATCATCGCCAACCGTATGATTTTGGCTGAACGATACATGGATGCAGAAACCAGGTTAAACAATGCTCGCTGGCTGGCAAGGAGTGATGACGAGCGATTAACGCTGGTAACGTGTTGGCCAAAAACCTCCAACACGCACCGCTTGATCCTGGTTGCCAGACCATATAAAGGGGAATAAATGAATTTATCCCTCTATTTTTTCTGCGATGATGAATAATCTACCCCAGGAATCCAAACCTTCTCTTTCAACACAGGTTTGCATTACCAAACGGCCACTTACTCCGTAAGTTTCATAAAAGAGTTGTTCGTACCCAATCGTTTGATCAGGATTTGCCAAATTCACGAATGATGAATAGGGGCTGTTTGGCGAAAGGGCCTGGTAGTAGCGAATATCGACAACCTTGTAGGTTTCAAGATGGCCGTCGCCATAAACAACGTAAATTGGATCATCAAAATCAACGAGGAAAAAGTAACTGCCAGCGAGTGTGTTATGAGCAAGTAAACCAATCGACCCGTAATAGGATGCCGTGTAGAACTGAGTAACCGTATTATTTGCTGATGAGACATATCCTGGGTTGCTGGCGGGCTGTTGTACAACCGGTAATTGCAGAACATCTTTTATATAAATACCACGCACAGAATTACCATTTGCATTATAAACAGCATTAATAAATGAGGTGAGTGAAGCATCAGATGCTTCAACAGCCAGACTCGGCGAATCCTCTAGTACAGCTTTTGTAACCGGGATTAAACCAGTTGTGGGTTTTGACGGGAAAATTAAGAACCCGAGAACAGCGATGGTTGATAAGAATCGAAATATTGTTTTCATGCCAAAATAATAAAACATCCATATAATAATAACAATACAATATCAATTTCATAATTGAAAACTTACAATTATGAAAACCCCTTGACTTTTTCAAGAAATAATGAATTGAGTTTCAGAAAACAAAAATTTCTCAAGAAATGTTGCATGGTATAATTTCTTCGAATCGTTAAATTTTTTAGATTAATCAAGGAGCGTTTTTATGTCCGGGCATTCTAAATGGGCTACTATCAAAAGGAAAAAAGGCGCCGCTGATGCAAAGCGGGGGCAAGTTTTTACCAGATTAACCAGAGAAATCGTGATGGCCGCCAGAGAAGGCGGTGGTGATCCAGACACAAACTTCCGATTAAGACTCGCAGTTGACAAAGCACGAGCCCAGAGCATGCCAAAAGACAACATCGACCGCGCCATCAAGAGAGCCACTGGTGAAGGAAAAGAAGGCGAAGTCTATGAAGAAGTGTTCTATGAAGGTTACGCACCTAACGGTGTTGCATTGATCATCGAGTGTGTTACCGAAAATCGTAACCGCACCGTCTCGGAAGTGCGACACATGCTCACTCGCTCTGGTGGAAACTTGGGTGAAGTTGGATCAGTCTCATGGCAATTCAAACGTGCGGCTGTCTTCTCTTTCCCGGCCGAGAAAAATGACTTTGAAAAGATTTTTGAAATCGCCGTTGAAGGCGGTGCTGATGATGTAACTCAAGATGATGACGAAATTACAGTTATCGCGCCGGTAGAATCCTTCAAGACTTTGAGTGACAGATTCAGAGCTGCTAATTTAATGCCAGAAGAAGCTGGCTTAAAGATGCTTCCAAACCAAGAAATGGAACTGAGCGTTGAAGATACCCTTCAGGTGCTCCGCGCCATTGATGCTTTGGAAGAACTGGATGATGTTCAGGATGTGTATTCAAATCTGAAAATATCTGATGAAGCAATAGCAGCGATGGAAGCCTCTGAATAATCAATGATCATCATTGGAATTGACCCCGGGACAGCAACAACCGGTTATGGCATAATCAAAGAAGATCCTACCGGTAAAATCTCTGTCATTAATTATGGGACAATTCTGACCGATCCGTGCGAAACGATCGAAAAACGACTGAAATATATTTATCAAGAGATTTCACAAATCATTCATCTCCACCGACCCGATAGCGGAGCGGTGGAGAAATTATTTTTTCAAAAAAATGTCACAAACGCAATTGCGGTTGGCCAGGCTAGAGGGGTAATGCTTCTGGCCCTGGCTAACGCAGGTATCACGGTTGCGGAATACACACCTAACGAAGTAAAACAATCTGTAACTGGTTACGGATCCGCTGAAAAAAAACAGGTTCAGCAAATGGTAAAAACATTACTGGATCTCCCAGAGTTGCCACGTCCGGATGATGCCGCTGATGCGTTAGCGGTGGCGATTTGCCATTTACATGCGACCGGCTATGAACGCTTAGTAAAGAATAAGGACTGATCATTGATTACCAGTAGTTCAAACGCGAAAATCAAAGATATTCGTAAATTGCGCAATCGAAAATTCCGTGAAGAATCTGGGTTATTCTTCGCTGAAGGGTCAAGGATAGTAATCGAAGCCATTGAGCATGGTGCAGATATTAAAGATCTCATCGTTACCCCTCGATATGCACAATCAGACATCGGATTACAGGTCATTAATCGTGCGAACGAAAAAAAACTTCATCTTCTCGAAGTCTCTGAGGAAGTATTCCAATCTCTTTCGCAAAAAGAAGGTCCTCAGGGTATTGGCGCTGTGATCAGTCAGAAATGGTCAAAAATTGAATCATTAACCAGTCGTTTTTCAGGAGTGTGGCTTGGTTTATATGAAATCGCTGATCCAGGAAATTTAGGCACAATTATTAGAACCTGTGATGCAACAGGCATTCGTCATATCTTGCTAATTGGGAATTGTACCGATCCATATGATCCAACTGCTTTAAGGGCGTGTATGGGAGGAATATTCTCAAAAGAATTATTCCAACTTTCTACCGATAATTTTATTGATTTGATTAAACATCAGGGCATTAATGTTATCGGTACTGCAGATTCAGCTGAAATTGATTATCGAAGTTTTCGATTTCCAGAAGATATGATCCTGATGATGGGCAGTGAACGAGAGGGTTTACCATTGAGAATTGCTGAGATATGCAAAGCAATCGTAAGAATCCCCATGCAAGGATCTTGTGATTCATTGAATCTTGCGGTTGCTACTGGTGTTGTGCTGTATGAAATTCTGTATCAGCATATAATTTAAGCAAGAGTTGAAATCAAGATGATGATCGCTTCATTAGAAGGAATCGTTACTGAAATACTTGAGGACAGCCTTGTAATTAATATAGGAGGGCTGGGTTTTCGAGTATTTGTTCCCACACAAATTGTAAGGAATACTGAGTTGCACAAGAGGATAGCACTGTTTACTCACCTGATTGTGCGCGAAGATTCATTAACTTTGTATGGGTTTGAGACCATAGAAGATCGTGATCTTTTTAATCTCGTTTTGTCGGTCAATGGCGTAGGTCCACGAACCGCACTGGCTGTGATATCACACGTGCCTGTAGAAACACTTAAAAAAGCTGTTGTCAATAATTCCCCCGAACTTTTAGCAGGAATTCCAGGGGTAGGGAAAAAGACTGCACAGAATATCGTTCTCAACTTACAGGGAAAAATCAAAGGAGAACGCACTTTTATTGGAAGCAGCAACGTTGCTCTGGATAGTGACGTAATCAGTGCATTGACTAGCCTGGGCTACAGCATTGTTGAAGCTCAAACAGCCTTACAGTTGATTCCAAAAGATACTCCAGAAGATCTCGAAACCAGAGTAAAGATCGCTTTGAAATACTTTTCCTGAGAAAATATTAAAATCTTAAAGCAATTTTCCGAAATGATGAAGTAAAATAGAACTTCAGTAATTGCGTGATGCTACATTTTCGGAGGTTCAATGTCAGACAGCCTAGATCAATATACTTCCAGCCTATCTCAAAAGATTAAGAGTTTTGAAACCCAGTATTCTGTTCGAAATATTGGAGTTGTTGTTGAAGCTGGCGATGGTATCGCTCAAGTAAAAGGATTGACTGGAGTCCATTCACAGGAATTGGTTGAATTTTCTAATGGTGTAAAAGGAATCGCATTCAACCTTGAAAATGAACGCGTTGGCATTATCGTGCTTGGAGATTACACAACGATCGAAGAAAACATGGAAGTGGTCACAACCGGAAGAATCGCATCTGTTCCGGTTGGTGATCAACTCATCGGGCGCGTTGTGAATGCGCTCGGTGAGGCGATCGATGGCAAAGGAGCAATAAAAGCTGATCAATTCAGACCTTTGGAGAGAGTCGCCCCTGGTGTGATTGAGCGACGAGATGTTGATTCACCGGTTCAAACGGGTATTAAAGCAATTGATTCAATGATTCCCATCGGACGTGGACAAAGGGAATTAATTATTGGTGATCGTCAGACTGGCAAAACCGCAATCGCCATCGACACGATTATTAATCAGAAAGGTAAAGACCTGATCTGTATTTACGTGGCGATCGGACAAAAGAAAGCATCAATTGCTCGAACAGTTGCTTTGCTCGAAAGTTACGGTGCGATGGATCACACAATTGTTGTTTCTGCTTCTGCGGATGAATCTGCAGCAATGCAGTATATTGCACCATACGCTGGATGCGCCATTGGTGAAGCCATCATGGAAAGTGGACGAGATGCATTGGTGGTTTATGATGATCTTTCGAAACACGCCTGGGCTTATCGACAGATTTCCCTTCTTTTGCGGCGGCCACCTGGACGAGAAGCGTACCCCGGTGATGTTTTTTACTTACACTCACGTTTGCTCGAGAGAGCCGCTTGTCTAGCTTATTCATATGTAATATTGCCAAAAAGCTTTACCGATAATACAGTTCAGCGTGAAGATGCTGAAGATTTGCGCAAGTATAGTGGACCAATGGCTAGAGCTCTTGCAGAAAAAGCGCTTGAAGAGATGCCCGAAAAAGAAGATTATAAGATTGTTCAAATTAAAGAAAGTGGCGGATCTCTTACAGCTTTACCAATCATCGAAACCCTTTTAGGCGATGTTTCTGCCTATATTCCAACTAATGTTATCTCAATCACTGATGGACAGATCTATCTTGAAAGCAATCTGTTTAATGCCGGAATAAGACCCGCCATTAATGTTGGCATTTCAGTCTCGCGTGTGGGTGGTTCAGCTCAGACTAAAGCTATGAAACAGGTTGCCGGGCGCCTACGACTTGACATGGCGAACTTTCGGAAATTGGCAGCATTTGCTCAATTTGGGTCGGATCTAGACAAAGCAACCATGGGGCAGCTTAACCGTGGTTTACGACTTCAAGAAATCCTCAAGCAGCCTCAATATGAACCTGTACAGCTTTCAGAGCAGGTGATTACTTTATATGCTGCAGTAAATGGTTATGCTGATGGGGTTGCTGTGAATCGAATCAAGGAGTGGAAAATTGCGCTGATCCGACAAATCGAAGGAGCTTCACCTGAAATCGCTGCCTCAATTTCTTCAGAGAAACGATTAACAAGTGAAACAGAGGAAAAACTGAAGAAAGCCCTTGAAATTTTTTCAAATTCCTGGGCTTAGAATCGGTCAGAGGTTTTGAAAAATGCCATCTTCGAGAGAAATGCGGATCAGGATTAAAAGCGTAAAAGACCTCGCGCAGGTGACGAGGGCATTAAAGACTGTTAGCGCAAGTAAGGTTCGTAAAGCAGTTGCAGCAAATTACGCATCCTATCCCTATTCACAGAAAGCGTGGAGTGTGCTCGTGAGCCTGGCTGCACAACCAGGTCATGCCAGTTTACACCCCTTGCTCTGTGAAAGAAAAAGTATTAATCGTGTTTTAGTGATCATGGTAAGCAGCGATCGAGGATTAGCTGGATCCTATAACGTTAACGTATTAAGAAATACGCTTGAATTCTTTGATAATTTTGATCATCCTGTTGATTATGTATGCATCGGAAAAAAAGGCCGCGATATGCTGATGCGAAGAAAAGCAAGAGTGATCGCGGAATTTACTGATCTACAAGATCCTGTTAAGTTTATGGATATTTCACCAATATCCCATCTGGTAGTAGAAGATTATTTGGCAGGTACGTATGATCAAGTGTATATTTCCTTTACACGCTATCGTTCAATGACCAAACAAACCACTGAGATTAGAAAGATCCTACCTCTAGAAGTTGATCGAAGCAGTCTTTCAAAAAAAATAGAGATCATTGGCGAAAAATCTGTTTTTACCTACGAACCTGAAGAAACTGAAATTTTAGATGAAATCATTCCACGGTTTACAGGCATGCAAATCTTTCAAGCGGTTTTAACGTCACAAGCGTCTGAACACGCTGCTAGAACACTTGCGATGTCTAATGCCACAGATAATGCAAATGAATTAGTAGGTATTTTGCAGTTGGAATACAACAAGATTCGACAACAAAACATCACCAATGATATGCTGGATATTGTTGGTGGTGCAGCAGCGCAGAGCAATTAACAGGTCTATGAAATCGCCATTATCGGAGGAACTAATCATGGAATCAGAAAACGGCTGGATACTCCAAATTCTGGGAAGCGTTGTTGATGTCAGATTTCCAAAAGGGAATGTGCCAGCCATTTATGAAGCATTAGTAGTCGAGCGGGCCGATGGACAACAATTGGTTCTTGAAGTGGAAAAACTCCTGTCTGATAATGTAGTCCGATGTGTTGCGATGGACACAACTGACGGGTTACAACGTGATATGACGGTTGTTAGAACCAATGCGCCAATCAAAGTTCCAGTAGGAGAAGAAACCCTGGGACGTATTTTGAATGTTCTTGGTCAACCAGTCGATAACAAAGGTCCGATCAACGCCAAAGAATACTATCCAATTCACCAATCAGCGCCAACCTTTGCAGAACAATCCACAAGAGTAGAAGTCTTTGAAACTGGATTAAAAGTGATTGATTTAATCGCTCCTTTTACAAAAGGAGGTAAAACAGGAATTTTTGGCGGCGCAGGGGTTGGAAAAACAGTCATTATCCAAGAACTTATCCGATCAATTGCCACCGTTCACAAAGGCAAATCAGTTTTTGCAGGTGTTGGAGAGCGTACCAGAGAGGGCACCCAACTTTATCGTGAAATGCTGGAATCTGGTGTTATGAAAGACACAGTGATGGTTTTTGGACAAATGAATGAAACTTCTGGCGTGCGATTACGCGTTGCGCTTACCGCACTTTCCATTGCTGAATATTTCAGAGATCAAGGCATGGATGTTCTACTCTTCATTGATAACATTTTTAGGTTTACCATGTCTGGATCAGAAGTATCAGCCTTATTAGGGCGTTTGCCATCAGCGGTTGGCTATCAACCAACCTTGAGCACTGAAATGGGTGAGCTTCAAGAACGAATCACATCAACCCACCAGGGTTCTATTACTTCAATGCAGGCTGTATATGTTCCCGCAGATGACTATTCAGACCCAGCTCCTGTGGCTACGTTTACTCACTTGGATGCTACAATTGCATTGGAAAGATCGATTTCTGAAAAAGGAATTTACCCGGCGGTAGATCCTCTAGCCTCGACTTCGAGAATTCTTGACCCTAAAATTGTCGGAGAAGAGCATTACAATACTGCCCGTGAAGTGCAGAGGCTATTACAGCGTTATAAAGATCTTCAGGATATTATTGCGATTCTTGGTATTGATGAATTAAGTGAGGATGACAAGATAACCGTTTCGAGAGCCAGAAAAATTGAAAGATTCTTCTCGCAGCCAATGTTCGTTGCAGAGCAATTTACCAGTATTCCGGGTAAATACGTTCCATTAAGTGATACTGTAAGAAGTTTTCGAGAAATCTTAGATGGAAAATGTGATGCGTTACCTGAACAGGCATTTAACATGGTCGGTAGCATCGAAGATGCCTACGAAAAAGCAAAACAATTGAGTTAGTAGAAATAATGACTATTTCATGCGAAATCGTTTCACAGGATAGGCCCGTGTTTTCCGGAGATGTAGATATGGTTATTCTTCCGGGAACTTCAGGTGAAATGGGTATTTTGCCAAACCATGCACCATTGTTAACATCTCTGAACTTTGGAATCGTCACGGTAAAAGTCAAAGGTGTTCAAGAGCATTTTACAGTTGCTGGGGGGGTTGCTGAGGTTTTACCTAATAAGGTTACGATTCTTGCAGATGCAGCTGAAAATGTAGAAGAAATTGATGTTGAACGCGCTCTAGCAGCCAAACAAAGAGCTGAAGAACGATTAAAATCAATTACAGCAACTGATATTGACCGATATATGCGTGCATCATACGCGCTGAAGCGATCTAATTTGCGCCTACAGGCTGTACAAAAATATCGAAAAATTTCAAAAACAAGAATTTAAGAAACGGGAACATCGACAATGGCAGTTTTAACTCGTGAACTAGGTATTGACCTGGGGACCAGCAATACGGTTTTTGCTGAGGGATCACAAATCCTTCTTCAAGAACCTACGATGGTAGCCATATTGTCTGATGAAGATAAAATGGTTGAATGGGGTCAGGCAGCGAAAGATATGGTTGGTAGAGTGCCTGAGAACATTGAAGTAATCTCTCCTTTGCTTCACGGTGTGATTGCTGAATACGAAGTTACAGAGACGCTGCTTGGTTATCTGACAAGAAAAGTTGTCGGGCCAATGAGAATCTTTAGACCTGTAATGATGATTACCATTCCTTACGGGGTTACAAGTGTGGAAGGCCGGGCTGTGCATGAAGCGGGAATTGGGGCTGGTGCTCGTGAGGTGTTCCTGATCCCTCAACCATTGGCCGCAGCATTAGGGGTAGATCTACCTGTTGCAACTCCATCGGGGAATATGGTTATTTCTTTGGGTGGTGGTGTAAATCAAGTAGCGATCATTAGTTTGAATGGAATTGTGACCGGCGAAACATCAAGAACAGGTGGACAATATCTCGATGAAGCCATCGCAGCTTATGTAAGAAAACGTTTTGGTGTGATCATTGGTTTGTCAACCGCAGAAATGATTAAGATAAAAATTGGTGCTGCTATCCCTCAAGATCAACAACTCTCAATCGAGGTGCAAGGTCAGGATCAAGTGACCAGTTTTCCACGGCCTGTAGTAGTAACCACTGATGATGTCGTTGATGCTTTACAGGAACCATTAGAAGAGATTGTAAAAATGACTCGAAAAGTCATGGAAAAAACTCCTCCTGAATTAATCTCAGATATTATTGACCGCGGAGCAGCGATTTGTGGCGGTGGTTCGCTATTACGCGGTATAGATAAATATTTGACGAAAGCAATTGGAATTCCGGTTTATATGGTGGATAATCCACAAACCTGTACGGCAGAAGGAGCCGTTAAAGCCCTCGAGATCAGAGATCAACTCAGAAAAAGCCTATCTGCTGGTTAATAAAAAGTTCCCCGATTATTTACTCGGGGAACTTTTTTGATTTTAATCTCTTCTGGATCGTCCTGATAACAGTAAAAGATAATAAAGAATCGTAGAAATAGATTGCGCAGCACCTGCGACGTAGGTCCAGGCGGCAGCGTCAAGGACTTTATGCACTCCTTCCATCTCGCTTAAATAAACAATGCCTGAATTAGCAAGCCATTCTTTTGCCCGGTTGCTGGCATTAATTTCAATTGGCAGTGTAATAAGCGCAAATGCAGCAGTAGCCGAAAACAAGATTAAACCAAACCAGGCAATATTGTCACCTGTTTGACTGCTGAGGAATAGCCCAAGCATAAAAAGGATTGGACCCAGCCAACTGCCCAATTGAACTGTTGGGATCATGATCGAACGGATTTTTAGAGGACCATATTTCTCTTTATCCTGTACAGCATGGCCACTTTCATGAGCTGCCACACCTGCTGCAGCCACACTATTTGACCGATAAACTCCTTGGCTAAGACGCAATACTTTTTTCCCGGGATCGTAATGGTCTGAAAGCGTTCCACTCGTTTCTTCGATTCGAATATTTGATAAACTATTTTGATCCAGCATACGCCTGGCAACTTCTGCTCCAGTCATGCCAGAAGTTGTTCGAACCCGGGAATATTTGTTATACGCGATCCTGATCTTTGATTGTGCCCATAAACCCAGTAACAACGCGGGCAAACTGATCAGGATGTAAAGCAAATATCCGCCACCATATATTCCTGTGTACATTTCCAATCACTCCTTGAAAGGCACATTCATTTTACTACGTGTGTCTATTGTCTCCAACAAATATTAACTATTTATTGAAATTTTATAGATTTATTATTAAGAAGTCTATGAGTGCAATTTTTTATTAGGGGGAGTGAACGAGATTTGTTCTTTTCAACATAAAAAGACTGGCAAATATTTCATTTGAGAGTGTCCCTGGTGGGATTCGAACCCACACCTACGGCTTCGGAGGCCGGCACGCTATCCATTGCGCTACAGGGACTCAAGTGACTATTTTACCATGCTCATCCAGCGTTGATCCTTAAAGAAATGGAAAATGGAATTTCTCATCTTCTCCTTTATTAAAAATAGCAGCCGAAACAACGGCATCCAGGTTAAGAGGACCATAAATATGCGGAAAATATTCAGTACCTCCAAACAAATTCTCCTCAACGACATCAGACTGCAACCTTGCCACATCGATTTGTAATATCACTAAATTACGATCATGAGCATAATAACGTTCTGCAGTATTCAAGATTTGATCTCTGGTAGAGCAGTGAATAAATCCCTCACGCATAAAATTGGTTGGCAAATAGATTCCATCGCGAATTGCCTGATCCCAGGTAGACTGTTCCGTTATGTGATAGATCAACATTACTCAAACCTCCTTTTAAAAACCTACATTGAATTGACGCGAATTGACGCCGATAAGAAAAGAAATATTTTCCAACAGAATCGAGGGATTTTCTATTGAAAAAATTATTCTCCGAATTTCCGGCGAGGTTAAAAAATCACTTAAGTACCTTGCCATATGCTTGCGAAACATCAGCGTACCAATTCTTGGGGAGTACAATTCACACATGGAACGCAAATGAGTTTCAATTACTCTGAACAATTCAGGTGAAGGAATGGTTGTCTTATCTATTCCGCTAAAAATCCATGGGTTCCCGATAGCATTTCGACCTATCATGACAGCATCGCACCCAGTTTGTTGTATCATCCTTGCAGCATCAGCCAGTGAATTAACATCACCATTACCAATGATGGGAACCTTGGTGATCTGTTTAATTTCAGCAATTGCATTCCAATTTGATCGTCCTGAAAACTCTTGCTTGCGTGTACGTGCGTGAACAGTAATCGCACTGACACCGCAATCCTCTAAAATACGAACCACTTCAAGATAATTCAAGGAATCATCATCCCAGCCAAGCCTGATTTTTGCTGTAACGGGTATTTGAAGACGATTTACCAGCAAGGTGATGATCAGACCAATTTTCTGTGGATTTTTTAGCAATCCAGCACCGGCACCACGATTACTGACATTTTTCGCTGAACAACCCATGTTGACATCGATAAGATCTGGTTTATTTTCTTCCAGCTTGAGGGCCGACCTAAGTAATCGTTGGGGATCATCATCAAAAATTTGATATGCAAATGGTCTTTCATCTTCAGAAAAATAAGTATGAAATTTCAAGTGGGGATGACCATATTCAACATCAATTCCATTTATAAATTCTGAAGTATTTAATGAGGACCCAAATTCCTGACAGATACGACGGAATGGCGAGTCCGTAAAACCATCCATGGGGGCAAGCAAAACACGATTTTTTAGGGCTATGGTTGCGATATAAAATGGCGTATGAAGAAAATCAGTATCAATCATAATTCGCTGGCTAATTATAGTATGAACTTTTGAATAAAATGAACGAAACTCCTAAATTGCGTATAGCGACTTTTTCTTCCAGTCTTTAAAACCAAATACACAAAAACAACAATAAAAATAATGCAATTCCTCTCAGCAGGGCAGGTATAGTACTTGACAAAGAACAAATGTTCTATATAATTAAGATATGAACATTGAACGCTCTTTTATTTCAGGAAATACCCCCGGGGATTCGTTGCCCAACGAATTGCTGGTTGTTTTTGGTCGGCATGCCGGCGCAGATCTGATGCTTGATCTGGCCGCCAGACTATCTGTGAATGGGTTTCTGTATCTTCTAGATTGCGGGAACCGCAGCAACATGTATCGTGTAGCCAAAACCTTACACACTTTAACAAATGACCCTGTTACAAAACTAAAAAACATCCGCTTGTCGCGCGCATTTACCTGTTACCAGGTAACCGCATTGTTGGAAAAGCTGGTATCTGGAACAGAGAGAGCTCCTGTTTTAGTTCTTGACCTGTTGACAACATTTATGGATGAAAGTGTACAGCCAGCGGAAAGTCGAATGCTTTTTGATCGTACACTGGAGAATTTGCTGCAGCTCAGTCAATCCATGCCAGTCGTGGTAAGTGCCAAACCGCTCCTATCCATTTCCTCTTCACGCTTCGGCCTTTTAGAAGAATTGAAATCTCACGCGTTTCAAGTGTGGGAGGAGAGTGTGCCTCCTGTGCCACGATCGGCAGATGTACAGTTGCCTTTACTGGTTGATTTTTAGAGGTTAATATGGGACGCACGATTGAATCTGCCACTCAAACCTGGGTTGAAGAAGAGAAAGCACTAAAGCGTTTTGTCAGGGCCTTGCGCAAGAGTGACCAGGATTTAATCCAGGAACTCCTTGCTCTTTCGCATGGTCATATTGCCGAGGCTTCTTACGCTAGTAATTTATACCCGATGGATATCTACCTCCTTTCAATGCTGCTCGAATTATTCAAGAAAGTGAGACGCTTGGAGAACCGTCTGGAGGAACTGGGAGTAGATATCAGTGTGGCACAGCGGGAAGGGCGTCAAATTCCACAGCTTCCCACGCTGGTGAACCTGGTAGACCCCGAGATTCCAAGTCGCACATCTGCAGAGACGGAAGATACAGAGCCAAAAATTGAATATGTAGACTTCCAGGGCGAGGCATAAAATGTGCGCACGTGTACGCGGATGGCTGCTTGACCTCTATGAGGACGCAAACGATGGCCTTTGTCTGTGGTTTATTACCGAAACGGGTGCCCGGATTCGGCTGAAACAAAAGATGGAAGTTGTTTTCTATGCCAGCGGAGAAAGCAAGCAGCTCCGCATGTTATGGAAATTTCTGCAACGTCATTCCGAAGTACTTGACCTGCAGCGTGAAACACGGCGTGATGCGTTCATTCCTGAACCTGTTACGGTGCTCAAAGCGGTTGTTGACAGTCCTGTGAACGAGATGCGATTATTCCGTGAAGTGCAACAGCGCTTTCCACACTTGACCTACTATGATTCTGATATTTCCACTCATATCCGTCATGCAGCCCGTTATGGAACCTTTCCAATGGCATTTTGTGATATTGAGTATGATGACAACGACAGCATTCAATCTCTTAAAACACTCAATTCACGCTGGGATTTATCGCCTGTACTTCCCGTCTTGCGGTCACTGACCCTTGAACCCGATTGCGATCCCACGCGCAATGAACCATCTACCATCAATGTTCAGTTTAAACAGCGAAAACAGACATTGAGCCTGAAATCGGCAGGTGAATTAATACACAGGCTAAACAACATTTTGCGTGAGATCGACCCTGATCTTATACTGACATCTTGGGGCGATACCTGGTTAATTCCGCAACTTTTAACGCTGTCAGAAAAGGCAGGGGAAAAACTTTGCTTAAACCGCGATGAACGGCGTGGGGTCCGCTGGCAAAAAGCATTGACCTATTTTTCTTATGGACAGATCATCTATCGGCCTGAAGAGGCGCATTTATTTGGACGCTGTCACATTGACATGCGCAGTGCCATGATGTGGCGCGACTACGGGCTGGACGGAGTACTGGAATCCGCGCGCGTGACTGCATCTCCTATTGAAAAAGCAGCCCGCGTTTCACCCGGCTCGGGCATTTCTGCCATGCAGATGCTCACAGCTTTGGAGAAAAACATTCTTGTTCCGTGGCATAAGCAGCAGGTTGAAGCTTTTAAAGATGGCATAGACTTAATTCATCGCGACCGCGGTGGTTTGATCTACCAGCCCATTGTTGGATTGCATACCGATGTGGCACAGATCGACTTCATTTCGATGTATCCCGCAATCATCATCAAAGGGAATATTTCTCCGGAAGTGCCACTGCCAAATGGAATTATTCCTGCGAGTGACGAACTCGGAGTTGTTCCATTAACGCTTAAGCCTCTCTATGAAAAACGAGTGGCATTGAAACTCCGTTGCGGACAGTTGAAAAAGGATAGCCGGCTGGCAAAGCGTGAGAGTGCGCGCGCTTCGGCGCTCAAATGGCTGTTGGTTGTCTGTTTCGGTTTTTTGGGCTATAAAAATGCCCGGTTTGGGCGAATCGAAGCTCATGAAGCGGTTACCAACGGTGGCCGTGAAGTTCTGATCAGGGCAAAAGAAGTGGCTGAATCGATGGGCTTTGAAGTTCTGCAATTATTTGTTGACGCATTGTGGCTGAAGAAAAAAGGGGCGATGACCAAAGACGATTTCCAGGAGGTGCTGGCAGAGATCTCTGCCCAGACCGGGTTGGGTGTTTCTCTTGATGGTGTTTATCGCTGGATAGCGTTCCTTCCTTCGCGAACAGATGAGCGTATTCCCATTGCGAATCGATATTTTGGCGTTTTCCAGGATGGCACAATAAAAGTTCGCGGAATTGAAGCGCGCCGCAGAGATACCCCGCCATGGGTAGCCGAAACTCAAACCAAGATGCTGGCTTGTTTGAGTCGTGCTGGCAGTGTTAATGAACTGCCGCAGGCAGTTCAAAATGCGTTTGATGTTTTTCAAACTGCTCTGGCGTCTTTGCGTGCAGGCAAAGTACCGTTAGAGAAACTGGTGGTCACCGCACGCATCAGCCATGAATTGGAAAATTATCGTTCACCCACACCTGCGGCACGCGCTGCGATGCAACTGTATGCCCAAACTGGCAAGCGAACTCGTCCTGGCCAAAAAATGCGGTTCATTTATACTTGCGGAACCCCCAACGTTCGCGCCTGGGAAGCCGCAAGTGAAATAAAATTTGAAGATATTGACAGAATAAAATATACTGAATTGCTGGCTCGAGCTGCCTGTAGTGTTTTGCATCCGTTTGGGATCGACGACCTTCAGCTAAAAAAATGGGCGCATACTGCTACAATAGATTTGGAATTAAATTTACCCAGGAAGGGATACCATGTGCGGAAGATTTTCAATCATGACCGACCCCTCGGAGTTGCAGGAGCTGCTGGAACTGGGGGATATATCGCCTGAATTTGTTCCAAGTAATAATGTTTCACCCGGTCAGCTTGTTCCTGTGGTGACAGACCTGGTTACAAGAAATGTTGAAATGTTCAAATGGGGGCTCATTCCTGCCTGGGCGAAGGATCCGAAAATTGGTTATAAAATGTTCAATGCGCGTGCTGAAACTTTAACAGAAAAACCTTCATTTCGAGTTCCACTTGCGCGCAAACGCTGCTTAATCCTCGCAGATGGATTCTACGAGTGGAAGTTGGAAGGGGATAAAAAAAATCCATATCTGTTCACGTTGAAAGATCGAGCACCTTTCACATTTGCTGGATTGTGGGATACATGGAAGGATCCTGAAGGGCGATTGGTAAACAGCTGCACAATCATCACGACACGTCCTAACAATTTGATGGTTTTGTATCATGATCGTATGCCAGTTATCTTGGGGCCTTCGCTGCGTTGGCAGTGGCTCGAAGACCAATCTACAGCAGCGCTTTTAGAGATGCTGAATCCAATTTCCGAAGATTTGATGCAATTACCTCAGAAAATTGATCATTTCTAAAATCCTTTTATAAAATTTGGTATTCTCTGTATAATCAATAAGTTGTGTAAATTAATAAGACAAAGAGGAATGCGATGAATCGTCTTGATATCGTTAATAAATTGAAAGACAAGCCAGAAGTTGATGTTTTGATCATCGGCGGTGGGATCAATGGCGCAGGAACTTTTTTGGACCTGGCAATCAATGATGTAAATGTGTTGTTGATTGACCGCGGTGATTTCTGCTCTGGAACATCAGCAACATCATCTCATATGGCACATGGTGGAATTCGATATCTTGAGAATGGTGAATTTAGGCTGGTACGCGAAGCTGTTGCAGAACGTAATCGAATGATCTGCAACTCTCCTCACATGGTTAAACCTTTACCGACGGTTATACCCATGTTCAAGTTTTGGTCTGGTTTATTAAATGCCCCATTCAAATTTCTTAATTTGTTAGATAAACCAGCAGAACGAGGTGCACTGGTTATTAAGATTGGTTTGATTTTTTATGATTCATTTACTGGAAAAACGCGAACCGTTCCTGCTCACAAGTTTTTTGGAAAAAATGAAACCTTAAGAAGATATCCCAGGTTGAATAAAGAAGCGAAATTTTCAGCGATGTATTACGATGGGCAGATATTGTCACCGGAGCGATTAAATACGGAAATTATTCTGGATGGCGAATCACATGGATTGAATGCTCACGCATTAAATTATGCTTCTTTTCAGCGCATGGAAGGCGATACCGTTGTTATTAAAGATGAACACGGTAACCAAGAGCTTAGAATTAAACCTAAATTGATTATTAATGCCGCAGGCCCATGGATTGATCAAGTAAACCATAATCTTGGTTTTTCCACAAAATATATTGGTGGCACGAAAGGGTCTCATATCATTGTTGATAATCCTGAATTGCGTGAAGCGATTGGAGAAAATGAATTTTTCTTTGAAAATAAAGATGGTCGAATCGTCTTACTTTTCCCGTTTTTTGATAAGGTAATCATTGGCACTTCTGATCTGCCTATTGATAATCCCGACGATGCTTATTGCACAAAAGAAGAGGAAAAGTATTTCATCGATCTGGTGAAAAGGGTTTTTCCAGATATTCCGATTTTGCCAGAGCAGATTGTTTTTAGATTTTCAGGTGTTCGCCCTCTTGAATTTCAACATGCAAAAACAACCGGTCAGATCACTCGTGATCACAGTATTAAGGAAAATAAAGTCGGTGATTTAAGTGTACTTAGCCTGGTTGGAGGAAAGTGGACCAGTTATCGGGCATTCGGAGAACAAGTTACCGATCTCGTTTTATCACGATTAAATATGCCACGTAAGAAGACAACAGAAAATTTGCATATTGGTGGAGGTATCGATTATCCAACTAATAATGACAAAAAATCATACCTTGATAATCTTTCCCTCGAATACCATATTGACCGTAAAATTGCAGAGATATTATTCGAGCGATATGGGACACTTGTAGAAAAAATGCTTGACTATTATGGAGATAAAGAAGTCAAGTTGTTAGATAACAAATATTTGATTACCGAAAACGAAATTGCCTATATTGCTAAAAATGAAAAAGTTATCCACTTAGATGACCTACTATTAAGGCGCACATCTATCGGTTGGCTTGGCCAGGCAAACCACGAAAATATTAATCAAATCGCTGCTGTTACAGGAAAAGTGATTGGTTGGTCAACCAATGAGATCAAAGGAGAAATTGATCGGACAAAATCAGTTTTTGAAAAGAACCATTCAGTAACCCTTTAGGTTTTCGATCTAAGTTAACAAAAAAAACATCATCCAATCGGATGATGTTTTTTTTATCGAGCGGGAGCGACGGGGTTCGAACCCGCGATCTCGGCCTTGACAGGGCCGCATGTTAGCCGCTACACCACGCCCCCGAACGAGTGATAGTTTACCATACCCGTTTTCAGGCGTCAAGGAAAAAACAAACTAATTTGTTCCGGTAAAGCAATTTTCGTTTTCCCGTTTCCAGGAAAATAATTCATCTCGTTTGAACCAGATACCAATCTCAAAATCAGCGGCTTCTTTTGAATCAGAGCCATGAATAAGATTGCGGCTCATGTTTAATGCCAGATCATATCTGATCGTGCCTGGTGCTGCTTCAATAGGATTGGTAGCACCCATACATTGACGCACCAGTTTAATGGCTTCAGGCCCTTCCCAGACCATCGCCATAACCGGTCCACTGGTTATATACCGAATCAATCCCTCATAAAAGGGTTTTCCATAATGAACTTTGTAATGTTCTCGGGCGAGATCATCACTTGCCCAGATAAACTTAGCTGCAACAATCTTTAGCCCACGTTTTTCGAGTCTTGAGGTAATCTCACCAATTAAACCACGCTGAACACCATCAGGTTTCACCAATACCAATGTCCGTTCCAAGATTTGCTCCATGAGTTTATTATTGTAAGATACTTTCTGCAATATTATACGCCTTCAATGCTTTATCAAAATCAGATTGTGCCAGATAAAGATCACCTAATTCGCGCCATAACTCATAAGAATTTGGTTGCTTTTTACTTAAGGATTCGAGTGATTCGATAATTTTATCAATTGGGAATCCATTTGAGATACTCTCATCAATAATTATTGGCAATGAAGCAAAATTGCCCGATTCGACTTCAGCTTCAATTCTGCTTAAAGAGTCTTGTTCTAAGGAAAGTTGTTCAGTGGAAAAAACACTTTGATCCTTATTAATTTCTGACTCTTCTGCTTCAACCGCGAATTGAGAAGCAATCTGATCTGCATTTTGCTCAATATTGGTTTGGTCAGTAGGAAGCGTTGTTGCTTCCTCAATTTCTTCTAATGAAATATTTTCATCAACGGGTTGTTCTAATAATTCTGATAATCGATCTGTGAAATCCGTTTCGAGTGACTCATCCATAGATGTTTCGGCAATCTCATCAGATTGTTCAATCTCTGACAGATCACCTCTTACTAAATCCTCAATAGATGGAACTTCAGATGGCTGCGTTTCTGTAATTTGTTTATCTACAAATTCTGGTTCAACGATCTCATCAGGTAATACTTCATTTGATGGGGCAACCTCTCGCAGCCAGGATAATAATTCATCTTTTGAATTGCTAGAAATAGCTCCAACATGCTCTACTTCATCCGGAAGATCAGTAATTAATGGTTCAATGATTTCTTCATCCTTCGTCGTTACTTCTCTGGCAATTGTTTCAGTTTCAAATGTGGGAGTCGAAATTTCCTCTTCAATGTCAGGTGTAGAAGTTTCAACGGGTTCGGATTCTTTAAATGATGAGGCGCCTAGGATGTTTTTTACCCACGATGGAATTGATGGTTTAGACTCTACTCCATCATCGCCGGGTGTCCTTTCTTCAAATTGCCCTTTATCTTCAGGGGTAGTTTGAGAAGGTAATACATCTGTTGGAGATGTGTTTTTTTCTTCTTCGAGGAATTCGGATTTAACTGATGTTATACCATCGAGAATCTCATCAATGTTCTGTACGGCATCTGGTTCAAGGGCAGATTCCGAATCAACAGGGCCTTTTTCGATTGTTACCTTATCTAAATCAATTTCGTGTTCCTGAAGTGAAGATAACCAATCGGGTTGTGCAGCTTTTTCGTTTACCTTTTCATTATCTTCAGATTCAAATTCTTTTAACCAATCTGGAAGAATATCATTTGATGGTTGGCTTTTTGTGGAATCATTTTCGTCTATGAATTGTTTCATCCAGTCTGGAGCTTGAACTTCTGGATTTACACTCTCGTTGTTTTCTTCCGATTCCGCTTCTACTCCTGTCTCTTCTATCCAATTCTCGATAGCTTCCTTCATTTTTTCAGAAGAAAGGGGAGCTTGGTCATCAACAACACTTGACTCCAATTGATTTTCCGGTCGATCCAGATCGATACTACCTTCGGCTGTGGTTTGTTCTTCATCTGCAATCGTTTTCAGCCAGTCTGGTAATTCTTCTGATTGGGGTAAACCGTCTTGATTGCCTGTCGATATTTCTGATATAGCATCTTCAAATGATTCCAGCGGTTCAGTCTCTTCTACTGGTTTAAGTGATTTAAGCCAGTCGGGCAATTCTTCTGAAAATGACGCATTATCAGAATTCTCTTCAAAAATCTCTTCTGGTTTTTCTTCAGGGAGTGCAGAATTTAACCATTCAGGCAATTCTTCTGATTTTGCTTCTGTTGATTCCGTCTCGGTGGGTATCGTTTTCGATGTATCCTCTTGATCACCAGAAGAAAGATGATCATCTACAAGATCATGACCGCCAAGATCGGGGGTTGCACTGAGAGACCTCAACCACTCGGGTAATTCTTGTGAAGGTACGGCTGGCTCCTGCTTTTCTTCTTCTGAGGAAAGAGAAAGATTTTTTTCAATTTCAGCATTTGAGGATTCCGTTGACCGGGTCCACCCCGCATTGGCAATCCAATCTGGCAATGCTTCGGGTTCTTTTTGATCATGTTGTGCCTGATTAGTTAAGTCAGGCATATCTTCCCCGATAAACGGGCTAATGGATTGTTCTGCCACAGGTTCTTTCGCTTCATTATCAAAAGCTTCAACCTGGTCAAGAAGATCTGCCGGTTCGGTTCCAATAAAAACTTCTTTCGGCTTCCAGTTAAAATCTATTTGTTTGGACCAATCAGAGATACTGGATTCACCTTCAACAGAAGCGGAATAAACCTTCTTTTCAAGGATCACTTTATCAGCAGGAACATCAGCAACATTTGGAGTGAGTGCGTCAACAAATTGATAATATGGGTCTAATTCAACAAGGCGTTTCCGGTAAATATTGACCCCATCAAGTGCATCTGTGTTTTCTAACAACTCATCTAAAATTCGGTTAGCTTCAAAGCAATAAGGGAATTTGGATACAACCGAAGATGCGATTTCTACTGCATCAGTATGTGCACCTGATACCAAATACATTTTTGCTAATAATACCTGGTAGTCAACTCGCGAAGGCTCATCTTTCAGAACCGATTTAAGTTCAGCGATTGCCTGCTGGTGTAATTCACCACGGGCATACATCTTAACTAACGCACCACGAGTCAATCGAATTTTTGTTGGCGGAACCCCGTCACGTCTACCAAACAGACGACGTAGTTCCTCCTGCAGGGCAAGGTTAGACGGCTGCAACTCGAATGCCTGCTCCATGTGCCAAATTGCAGCATCTAAATCACGTTCTTCTTCCTTAATAACACTTAATCCAACATGAGTGATGAAATCATCTGGAAAGACGGTTAAAATCTTTGAAAAAACCTCGGCCGCTTCTGAATACTTTTTATTTTCAAGAAGCGCTTTACCGAGTTTTCGATAAGTTTCGATGGATTTCGGAAAAGATTGCAAAATTGCCATGCAATGAAATATCGCCTCATCGTTTTGAGACGCTTCGATCATAGACTCGATTTCACGGTAGTAATCGCGAAGTGAAATCATTACCATAGTATATTCCTCCGAGTAATAGGAGACTGATAACAAAAATATTATACATTAGATGTAAAAAAACAACGGCATGTCGTAATGCCGTTGTTTTTCTATTCTCCGAGATAATCGCGAAGTTTTCTTCGTATTGATGGATGCCTAAGACGGCTGAGGGCTTGGGCTTCTATTTGCCGCACTCTCTCACGAGTAACCCCCATTTTTCTTCCAACTTCTTCCAGGGTATACGCCTGTCCATCTAACAAACCATATCTTAATTGCAGAATTCTAACTTCGCGTGGTGGTAAACCATTCAACACATCTTCCAAATGTTCTTTCAGGAGGTTGTATGTTGCGGAATCGTCAGGTGGTGGTGCTTCATCATCTTCAATGAAATCACCCAATACTGAATCTTCTTCATCATCAGTAGGTGTCTCAAGCGATAGAGGGCGCCTTGCCACCTGGATCATGTTTTCAACTTTTTTGGGCGGTACATCGAGCGCAATCGCCAATTCATCCACAGAAGGTTCTCGCCCCAACCGTTGAGTAAGTTGGTGTTGAATTCGAAGAAGCTTATTGATTTGATCGCCCATATGAACCGGGACACGAATAGTTCTTCCCTGGTCTGCAATAGCACGGGTAACTGCCTGCCTAATCCACCAGGTGGCGTAGGTACTAAATTTGTGTCCACGCCGGTAATCAAATTTCTTTGTCGCACGTATTAGACCAATGTTACCTTCTTGAATTAGATCAAGAAATGGTACACCTCGCCCCATATATTTTTTTGCTACGCTGATCACCAGGCGGGAATTTGCGGTAATTAGGTGTTCGCGTGCAGCCCAGCCATCTTCAATTAATTTTCGCAATTCCATTCGACGCCGGCTATTGACGTTTCCACGAGCAAGTTCTTCTCGTGCCATACGCCCACGCTCAATCCGTTGAGCCAGTTCAACCTCTTCTTCAGCATTGAGTAGAGGAACACGGCTGACTTCTTTTAGATATAGACCAATCGTATCGTCGGTATCAATGTTTTCAAGATCATCACCCGTTGCCGCCTTTGCTTCAGTGACTTCCTCTTCAACAATTAAATCTTCATCACTGGGTTCTTCATGAATTACTTCATCTTCAACATAAGGTATGCCGGCACTCATTAATGCAGCAAAAGTTTCCTCAAGCTGTTCAACATCTTGTTCTGCTTCAGGAAAGAATTGAAGAATGTCATCGATCGTAACATACGACTTTTGTCGGCCAAGTTCGATTAACCTGGCGATCGCTGGAAATTCTTCCTCATCATCATCAAGCAAACTAATAATCGGTTTATCCATTCAGATACGTATACCTCGTCTATTATCTACATTGAAATTGTTTTGTCATAAAAGAATACAGTTGTTTTATTAGAATTTCAATAGCATATTATCGAAATGTGTGTAGACATAAAAAAACGGAAGGACTCTTCCGTAAAAAATTGCTAATCCTGATTGGATACAAACTATACAAAATATTTATCAGAAAGTCAATAGATATTTGACATAAAAAGAATATTACGGCTTGCATTAAAGTAAATAAAAGATATAATAGCTTTTTTGCAAAGCCAGAAGTATGATTTAAAAATTGAATATAACCCTAAGTTGAAATATTAATAACAATCTAATTGGAGGAGATATGGATATTCTTGGGTTAGCCCGTCACGGGCTAAATAACTTTGAACAGATCGCCATTATTGCTGTTCTAGTTATCGCATTTATTAGCTTGTTGTACGCATGGTTGTTGAGAGGAACCGTATTGAAAAAAGATACGGGAACTCAAAAAATGCAGGAGGTTTGGAACGCAATTCGGATAGGTGCTAATTCATACCTGGCGCGACAATTGAAGTCAATCTTACCTGCAATCGGCATCCTTTTTGTTGCATTATTTCTTTCCGTATATATTGTTCCAATCAGTCAAGAAGCATTGATTGAATTCCCACCAGAAAAATACAACACACAGTTAATTATGTCCATTGGCAGAGCGCTAGCTTTTGTAATGGGCGCAGCCTTTTCATTAACTGTTGGACAGTTGGGAATGAGAATGGCAATTCAAGCCAGTGTGCGATCTGCTTCAGCTGCTCGTCGCAGTTTTAACGAGTCTTTGACAATCGCATACTATGCGGGAACGATTACTGGTATGCTGACAGATGGTCTTGGACTTCTGGGTGGTACCTTGATCTTTATTATCTTTGGCAAAGCATCACCAGATACACTTCTAGGATTCGGTTTTGGCGGTACCCTCCTGGCTTTGTTCATGCGTATCGGTGGTGGCATCTACACCAAAGCTGCCGATGTAGGTGCAGACCTAGTGGGTAAGGTAGAGAAAGATATTCCTGAAGATGACCCCAGAAACGCAGCGGTTGTTGCCGATCTCGTGGGTGACAACGTGGGTGATTGCGCTGGTATGGCGGCCGACATCTTTGAAAGTTATGAAGTTACTATTGTATCAGCTTTAATCCTTGGTATTGCGTTATGGAGCAAAGATCCTACCACCGGAATGAAATGGATCGTTTATCCGCTGATCATTCGTGGAATTGGCGTACTTAGTTCCATTATGGGAACTTTCACAGTCCCCATTTGGGAAAAATTCCCAATCAAATTCTTGCGTGCACATGACGCAGAAGAAGCCATGTTCCGTTCTTATGAAGTATCGAGCGTGAATACGGTTTTATGGTCGTTCATCGTGGCCATCTTCTATGCTCATGATTGGAGGCTGGCAATGCTGACCACAATCGGTGTTGGTCTGGCTGTTGCTTTCAACCCTCTGACCTCGTTCTTTACATCCACAAAATCAGCACCTGTTAAAGAAATCGTCGAATCGACAAAATTCGGCCCAGCTACGACCATCCTCTCTGGCCTTTCTCTTGGCATGGAATCCAGTGTTTGGGCACTTGTTGTCATTGCTATCAGCTTTATCATTGCAACCGCTCTTTACAGCGGATTTGATACACTTTACGTGCTTTATGGGGTTGCCATGATTGGTATCGGTATGTTGAGCCATACAGGCAACAATGTCGCTATGGATTCCTACGGTCCAATTTCTGACAACGCCAATGGCATTGCAGAAATGTCATGGCACGACCAGACTGACGAAGAAACAAAGAAAGCACGCCAGATTATGGCTGATTTGGATGCGGTCGGAAACACCACGAAAGCTATTACAAAGGGTGTTGCGATTGCTTCTGCAGTCATTGCGGCTGTCTGTCTTTTCTCATCATTCATTACCGATGTTAGCCGGGTTCAAACTGATCTGGTTACCAACTATGGATGGAAGATCGATATTCTCTCTTCGATCCGAGTCTCTGACACCAAAGTCTTTGTTGGTTTCTTGCTGGGCGGCGCACTCCCATGGCTGTTCAGCTCACTTTCCATTCGTGCAGTAACCAGAGCGGCAGGGAAAATTGTTGAAGAAGTTCGACGCCAGTTCAAATTACCTGGCATTATGGAAGGAACCAAACAGCCTGATTATGCACAGGTTGTAGGAATTTCCACCATTTCTGCTCAAAAAGAATTAATTCCGCTGGCTGCAATCTCTGTGCTCTTGCCGGTAATTATTGGTCTTGTCCTTCAGGTTGAGGCATTAGGAGGCTTTCTGGCTGGTGTAATCCTCAGTGGTCAAATGTTGGCTGTTTTCATGTCCAACGCTGGTGGAGCATGGGATAATGCGAAGAAAACCATTGAAGACGAACCGAGAGATCTGGTTGAAAATACCGGGAAGGGTTCTGACAGACATAAGGCTGGAGTTGTCGGCGATACTGTGGGCGATCCTTTGAAAGACACCGCCGGTCCGGCTCTGAACCCAATGATCAAAGTTGTCAATATGATCAGTCTTCTCGCAGCGCCAGTAATCGTCAAATATCAGCAACTTGGGATTGTTGGCTGGATCGTAGTTGCCGTACTGTTTGCAGGCGTTATCTGGGCGTTATCTGTTAGCAAGAAACCCGCTCATATCGATTAGTAATCTAACCATAAAAAAGGAATCCATCGTCTTGATGGATTCCTTTTTGTTAATCGTCTTTGTTATTTTTGAAAGAAACTTGCTGCAAGAACTCCAGGACCTGCATGCACGATAATCGCTGGAGGTAAATCAGCAATTTGAATATCTTGAATATTTAGTAACCCAGAAAACTTGTTTTTCAACTCAAGTGCATCATCCATCGCATCAGCTTCAAGAATCGCAAGATAGGATTCTGGAGTTGGAGGGCATTCAGCCTTTACCAAATCAATAATGCGGGCTAAAGCTTTTTTCTTGGTTCTTTGAGTTTCAAATTGATTCACCTGACCATCTTTGAAAAGAAGGATTGGTTTTACTTGTAATAAACTTCCGACAAGTGCGGCTGCTGTGCCAATTCGTCCGCCTTTGTGAAGGTATTCCAATGTATCCACATAAAAATATATCTTTACTTTTTTACCCATTTCGACGATTCGGTCAACAATTACTTCGGGTTTTTCCCCTTCTTTTGCCCACTCAAGGGCCTTCAATACCAGAGTTCCCAATGCTGGACCGATCACCTGGGTATCCACAATCCGAATATCCGCATCAGGAAAATCTTGTGCAGCAACAGCTGCACTCCGAAAAGTGCCACTGACTTTGGTCGACGGGCAAATGACAATCCCTGTATCCTTATTCTTAGATATTTCTTCAAAAATAGGGGTATACAGAGCAGGAGGTGGAGCAGCCGTTTTGGGTAAATTGGAAGAAGACGCTAGTTTAGCAAGGAATTCTTCAGAAGATAGTTCAGTATCATCACGGTACGATTTGTCACCAAAAATAATGATTTGTGGTAAATAGTAGATTCCTAATCGTTGTGCATCTGCAGGTGAAATCGTTGAAGTGGTATCAGCAATAATTTTGATCACAGTATTTTCTCCTCATAATGAATGACCACAGTTGATACATTTAGATTCGTTCTTGATTGTGACGTAACCGCAATTTTTACATGTTCGAGGTTGTATGTTTCCTAAAGGGGCACCACAGGCAATGCAGCTTGATTCTCCAGGTGGGTTAGGAGTATTGCAGTAATCGCAGATGTATCTTGTCAAACGTTCTGACAACTCAAACCCAGATCCCAATGATCTTGCTGTAGCATCAATGACTTTCCATACATTATCGACTAATTGGACATACTCGATATCCTGCGCAAGATCATCAAGTCGGTTGATGAGGGTTAGCGGATTTCGAAGGGCAGCGATCGTGGTCACACCAAGACTTGCTGCGATACCAAGCCAGGCTTGCTTGCTGATTTCAACTGCCACGCCATCTTCCACATTTTGGAGAAGCACACTTAAAGCTGTAGTTCCACCTGACACTGCATAAGGAGATGTCGCAATTTGTACGGTTATAGCATCACCATTACCATACTGTTGAACTCGTAAATTTCCCCGGCTAAAATACCCCGTAATTGCTTCGGCTAGATCTGTATTGCGCAGATTTCCATGATAAATTCGTTGTGGCATAAATGAATTATAATCAAATTTGTGACATTTTATATACGGAGTCAAAATGTTTTTTCGTAATATTCGATGGTTTGGTTTACTGATTGTTGCCTTATTGCTGGTGATATCATCGTATGCACTCACAAATTTTTCCACAGTAAGTGCACAACAACCAACTGGTTCGATTCCAACAGTTACCGGTACCCCTAAAGGTCCCACCGCGACGATTCGAATAGGTTTAACAGAAGATCGTGTAAAAGTCAGATCGGGGCCCAGTGTTTTGTATCCACAGATTGGTGTAATCCTGCTTGGGGCAGAAGTCCCTGTGGTTGGAAAATCGGCTGGAGGTGATTGGCTGGTGGTTGAATATCCGGGTGTCCCGGGAGGAATTGGTTGGGTGTGGGCGCTCTATATGAATGTTACCCCGGGTGAATTGGCCGTTATTGAAAGCCCTCCATTGCCCGAACCAATCGTAACCGTTACTATCGATCCGACAATGGCAGCTCAATTTATCACCACGCCAATTGCTACTAGACTGCCAACATTCACAGAACCAGCACCTTTAACCATTCCGACATACGAAACTTCGACCGGTCAAACACTGGGTGGCATTCCAATTGGTTTGATCATCATCATCTTAGCAGGTGCCGGAATTCTTATCGCCTTATTTTCTTACTTTCAAGTAAGATAATCATTTTTTATTGCGTATAGTTAATTTTCATTATGGACATCAAAACAGTATCAAAAAATCGCAAAGCTTTATTCGAATACTTTATTCTCGACTCTTTCGAAGCTGGAATTTCGTTGAAAGGGAGCGAAATAAAATCTATTCGTGCAGGGCAGGTTAGTCTTCAGGAATCATACATTCAAATTGAAGGTTCCGAGGCCTGGCTGGTTAACGCTCATATCGCTTCATATGACGCAGCCAGTTATGCCAATCATGATCCAAAACGTCCGCGACGCTTGCTTCTGCATAAAAAAGAAATACGCGACCTCGGCATGAGTGTCAAACAGAAGGGGGTAACAATCATTCCTGTAAAAATGTACCTGAAAGATGGAAGAGCCAAACTGGAAATCGCAATCGCTAAAGGTAAGAAACTCTATGATAAGAGACAAGATATTGCAGAGAAAGATATGAAACGTGATATGGATCGCGCGATGAGAAAACGGGATTAATTCGTTATGATTCACAATCCTTGGATTGCAGCATTCATTACATTGGTGATCTGTTTGATTTGGATGAGGATCAATAATCTAATAGCAAATAAAAACCTTATCAGCAGTTCAACATCACGGAAAATCGTTCACATTGGCACTGGCCCGGTTTTTTTATTATGCTGGCTACTCTTTCCAGACCATATACTCTCAAAATACCTGGCTGCTGTTGTTCCACTCTTAATTGTTCTCCAGTTAACATTGGTAGGATTAGGATTTGTAAAAGACGATTCCTCTATAAAAGCAATGGCTCGCACAGGGTCAAAGAATGAGCTGTTGAAAGGACCATTTTTTTATGGAATCGTTTTTGTTTTATTGACAGTTTTATTTTGGAAATCACCTTACTCCATTATTCCGTTAATGATTCTTTGTGGAGGAGACGGAATGGCTGATTTGATCGGGAGTAGATTTGGTCATCGGCAAATCCCGTGGAATAAACATAAAACAATTTTAGGATCGCTATCCATGTTTATAAGTGGATTCGCATTATCCTTATTATTAGTCATTCCATTCATTTCGACTGGATTTATCGAATCTCCTTTGAGTCAATATATTGTGCCAATCATGACAATCTCTTTAGTTGGAACAATAATAGAATCATTGACACACTCTGAATATGATAACATCTCGGTCCCGGCAATCTCTCTTATCTTATCTTTGATACTTCTGTAAAGGACAAAGAATGATAACCATTGATAAACAATCGCAGTTGAACCTGGAAGATCTTGTTCAAGTGGCTCGTGAATATCAGAAAGTGGAAATAAGTAAAGATAGCCTCGATGCGATCGATCATTCTCATGAACAAATCCAACTCATCCTCGAAAAATCAAAACCTGTATATGGAATTAATACAGGATATGGGATTTTCGCAGACAAAACGATTCCTGAAAATCAAATCAGATTATTGAACCGAAATTTAATCATCAGTCATGCGGTAGCCAGTGGCGAGCCACTGGATTCAGATATTGTACGCGCTGCAATCCTTGTCAGAGCCAATACATTAGCGAAAGGTTTCTCTGGTGTCAGTAAAGAATTGATCCTTGGTCTGGTCGAGATGCTCAATAAAAGAGTGACTCCTATCATTCCCAGACAGGGCTCGCTTGGCTCCTCGGGAGATCTTTGCTTGCTTTCTCATCTTGCCCTTGTCTTAACCCGTGATGATGATGATCGGGAGGAAGAATCTGGACTGGCCGATTTTAACGGTGCAATTTTATCTGGCAAGAAAGCCATGGAACTGGCAAAAATTGACCGGATCATCCTTGGTCCAAAGGAGGGGCTTGCACTGAATAATGGCGCGACCTTTTCGGCTGCGATAGGAGCACTGACAGTGGCTGACGCCGAATATTTACTGCGCGTAGCAGAAATCTCGGCTGCCTTATCTATGGAAGCGCTTCGCGCCTGTTCAGCCGCTTTTGATGACCGTATTCATCAATTAAGACTTCATCATGGGCAAATAACCACTGCCAGAAACATCAGGTCACTCTTAGAGGGTAGTAACCTGATCGATTCTTCTGGAAAAGTTCAAGACGCTTATTCTCTGAGGTGCGCTCCACAGGTTCAAGGCGCGATACGAGACTCTATCCATTATGTTCATCAGGTGATTGAAAAAGAGATCAATGCGGTAACCGATAATCCATTGATATTTGAACCAGGTATTGCACTCTCTGGTGGAAATTTCCATGGAGAACCTGTTGGAATTGTCATGGATTTATTAGGCATTGCCCTCTGTGAATTAGGCGCCATCTCCGAACGGCGAACATTCCGCCTCTCTGATGAATTTCTCAGCAATGGTTTACCCCCTATGTTAGTCGATCAAAACCAGAATGCAGGCCTAAACTCAGGTTTAATGATCCCGCAATATACAGCCGCTTCACTGGTGTTAGAAAATCAAACATTAGCAACACCTGATTCCATCCGCTCGCTGCCTACCTCGGCTAATCAAGAAGATCACAATGCCAATGCAACGACTGCAGCGCGTCATGCCCGCGAAATTGCTGAAAATGTTAGACAAATTTTAGCCATCGAGCTGTATACAGCTGCACACGCAATTGATTTGAGAATGAAAAATACTCAGGTAAAATTAGGTACTGGAACAGGCCTGGCATATCAAAAGATTCGTGAGGTGGTTCCTTATCACTCCAGGGATGCGCTCTGGGGACCCGAAATTCAAAAAATCAATCAGATGATAAAAGACAGGATTTTTTAGAAAGTTTACCGGTAATGATGCTATGAAAAAGATATCAAGAAGAGATTTCATGAAACTGGGGATTGCTGGTCTTGGTGTACTGGCAATTCCAAAGATAGAGGATGTTAGTGCATATCTTCCTGAATTTCCAGCCTATCAGCGATTGGGAAGGGCATTTTACACGGTAGAAATAAAATCCCGGCCAGATCCAGAAAGCAATACGGTAAAAACCGTTTATCAGGATCATGTTCTTCCTATTTTACGAGAAGTTATCGGACAACCTTATAATTTTTGGACTCGACAGTGTATTTGGTTTGAGACCACTGAAGGATATGTTCCTGCAATCAGTTTTCAACCTGTACAAAACCTTCCGAATACTCCCTTAGATATTCTCCCCGTTTATGGCAACACACCAGGAATGTGGGCAGAAGTAACAGTTCCGTACGCAGACCTGACTATCGATGGAGACACCAGATATTCACCATTGCTTCAAGAAACGCTATATCCGCGTTTCTACTATTCACAAGTGATATGGGTTGACGATATTCGACAATCAGAAAATGGAGAGGTCCTTTACCACGTTATTGAAAGACATGGATCTTATGGAGATAAATTTTGGGCAGATGCTAGAGCATTCAAACCCATCACACCCGAAGACATTTCTCCCATCCGCCCCGAAATTCAAGACAAATATATCGTTGTTGATGTGGATCACCAAACCATGTCATGCTTTGAAAATGGGCAAGAAATCCTTTTCACCCGGGTTTCCACTGGTGACAAACATGATTTTCAAGGGAATCTTACCGATAAATACCTAACCCCAACGGGCGAATACCATGCAATTAATATTAAATACATTTCTTTACATATGGCAGGGGGCGATGCAAGCAAAGCCTCTGGATATGAAGAATTTGCTGTCGCCTGGACTTCGATCTTTGCCACTGGTGGAGTAGCCATCCATTCCACTCACTTCCATAACGAATTCGGCAGGGTTAAATCACATGGCTGCGTCAACGCCACACCTGAGGTGGCAAAATTTGTGTTCCGTTGGACCTTGCCAGAAGCCCCCTATGACCCAGGAAAAATCGAGACTCAAGGATACACCGGGACAAATGTTAGAGTCTATGATTCCGATCCCCCAATAAACAGCGGGGTTTAAGTACACTTATATCACTAAGGAACCTTTGTGCGAACGCTAACCTATTACTTCTCACAAAAGAATAATGACTCTCCTGAAATCTTCACTCAGATACAAAAGTTGTGTGAAGAATTCGATTTTCCTATGGTTGACATCTGTATTGATGGAAATCGCGCTCTGGAAGAAAGATTCTCCACCAAAACACCAGTGGTTCTTGTTGGACCATATAGCCTTTATCATCCTTTTGAAATGAGGGAGATTGAAATTGCTATAAGGGCAACTCAAAGTATAGACTCTCATAAATTACCAGATGAAGAAAATCCCCATCAATCAAGTTCAATTGAGTTCACTCGTTTAGAATCCTTTTCTCTCTGGCTTTCACATAGATATGTTTGGCTGATTTCAATTCTTCTAATCGCATTCGTAGGCATCGCATTCCTTGCCCCGGTCTTTCAAATAAATGGAAATCACCGGATCGCGTCAGGAATTTATAAAGCATATTCAATCCTCTGCCATCAACTGGCATATCGTTCATATTTTATTGGTGGCGAACAAGTCGTGTACCCCCGCGATCTTGCAGGGATTCATGGATTACGCACTTATGAGGAAGTAACTGGCAAATCCGCTGCTGATGTCATGTTTTCACGATCATTTATTGGAAATGCTGAATTGGGGTACAAAATAGCAATCTGCCAACGAGATGTAGCAATTTACTTATCATTAGCCATTTTTGGAATTATTTTTCAGGTGACCGGAAAGAAAATGAAGGGACTTCCCTGGTATTTTTGGTTGGTTTTTGCCTTAATACCCATAGCCCTCGATGGGGGTTCTCAACTTCCAGGGTTAGCGCAGGGTTGGCCATCCTGGTTGCCTGTTCGTGAAAGCACCCCTTTATTGAGAACCATAACCGGTACGCTATTTGGGGCGGGAACAGCTTGGTATATCTTCCCAATGATGGAAGAGACGATGAGCGCTACCAGGTTTAATCTGGAAAGAAAATTGACCATCATCAAAAAAATTTCTTCACGGTAATGAAATGATCCAAGTTTCAAACAATGGTTTGTCTTATTATCAATTTGCAGAAGATGAATTTGATGGGATACTTCACGGTTTCTTTTCACGAAACGGTGGTGTAAGTCCTTATCCATGGCGTTCATTAAACCTTGCTACGACTGTTGGAGATTCTCGCGAAAATGTGATTGAAAATCGTAAGCGAATTTTTGAGTCTCTCTCACGCCCTGTAAAATCATTATTTGATGTCTGGCAGGTGCATAGCACCAACGTGATCTGTACAGATATGAGCCGTGATTTGAATGAGCCACACCAAAAAGCTGATGCGATCTTTACTGACCGACCTGAAATCACACTATTAATGCGATTCGCTGATTGTGTTCCAATCATTCTCTACGATAAATCCAAACATGTCGTCGGGATCGTTCATGCAGGTTGGCAGGGCACTGTAAATAATATTGTCCACCATGCAATTGCTGAAATTGAACACAGGTACCGGGTCAATCCAGCAGACATAGTAGCCGGGATAGGCCCTTCAATCGGACCAGATCATTATGCTGTTGGAGAAAATGTTTTTCAGGCTGCCGAGGGAGTCTTTGGCAAAGAAAGAGAGTTGTTTTTTCAACGCGAAAATGGTTCTCTTTTCTTTAACTTGTGGCAGGCAAATGGATATTTACTCGCAAAAGCGGGGGTCACAAAAATCCATTATTCGAATATCTGTACAGCGTGCAACTTGAAAGATTGGTATAGTCATAGAGCAGAGAATGGAAAAACAGGCCGTTTTGGAACTGTGATCGCACTCAAGGAGTAAATTTTGTCAGAAATTTCCTCGAACTATATCCATATTCAAGAAAAAATCCAAAATGCCTGCGTAAAAGCTGGCAAAAAAATAGATGATGTTAAATTAGTTGTCGTAACCAAAAAACAACCTGCGTGGAAGGTAAATGAAGTATTACGGGCAGGCGCCGTCCATCTTGGAGAAAACTACCCTGAACAACTTGTGCAAAAGATTGGTGAGATTGACCCATCTTTTTCTCCACAATGGCATATGATCGGCCATATTCAAAGTCGAAAAATCAAATTGATTGTTGAATACTATTCGATGGTTCACTCACTAGATAATTTTGATACAGCCATAAAATTAAATAAAGCCTGTGAAAATTATGGAAAAAAGATGCCCGTCTTCATCGAGGTCAATATTGCAGGTGAGAGTTCCAAGTATGGAATCGATGCCGCTCTTGAGAGTCAATTGGATGGTGTTGTCAGTTTTGTCTCAAAAATTTGCGATCTACGGTGGTTAATACCTGTGGGTTTAATGACAATGCCCCCATATACGAATCAAGGTGAATCTAACCGTATATACTTCAGAAAATGTAAAGAGCTTATATCTTATATTAATCAAAAATTGACGCTGACTGATTTTTGTGAGCTCTCAATGGGAACCAGTAGTGATTTTGAAGTGGCGATTGAAGAAGGCGCGACTTATGTACGCGTGGGTGAGGCCATCATGGGTCCAAGAATAAAATAAATAAGGGTATAATTTGCTGATGAATTCCTTACAAACAGCAATTCAATTCGCATTTCAATTATTGTCAATCGTCATTATCGCTGACGTATTTTTATCTTTCTTCCTTCCCCCCAATAATCAGATCCGTTATGCATTGGATCGCCTGGTTCAACCAATGCTGCGTCCAATTCAACGTTTCGTACCACCGGTCGGGAATTTTGATTTCAGTCCTGTGGTGCTTTTAATCCTCATTGAGATCATCGAAGCAGTGATCATCAGGATCATATAAAAAATGGAAAAGCAAAGATCCTTCCGTCTTCATAATGGCGAACTTGGTGCCGCATTATCGGTTCGTATCACTCCGAGAATGCCCAAAAATGAAATATCCGAAATCCTGGAAGATGGAACAATAAAAATTCGATTGACCGCACCCCCGGTAGATGGAAAAGCAAATCAAGCCTTAATTGATTTTTTATCCAAAATTTTACAGGTGCCTGCATCATCAATTGAAATCATTGCTGGTCAGACCGGTCGAAACAAATTAATCACGATCATGAACTTGAACTCTGACGAAGTTCATCATCGGATTATGCAAAATTTTTCTCATTAATTCTCAAATATTATTTCAATTGATTTAACTGAACAAATAACAGAGTCGCTTCTTCGCGCAGCGGGTTATCTGATGACATCAACTCTTTTAATTTGGGTAAGGTACGTTCGTCTGGTTTGTCATAAAGATATGCCATGGAAACCAGGCGTTCCTCAACCGTTCCCGAATCGATGATCTGGTAAAGCAGATCGTAAGGATAGATACCAGCTGGAACACTGGAGCCTTCCTGGCTGGCAAATTTTATCAACCAGGATGTTTCTGATGGATCTTGCCTCTTTGATGGAACATAGTGTTTAAGATTCCACTTTGATTCAAGGGCATGTGCAGCAGCATCACGAACGAACCACTGCTCATCACTCGTGCTTACTTTTTGCAACAAATCATCAGCCCATTGCTCATTAATCAATCGCAACCCACTAATTGCAGCTTTCTTACTTATGATATTCCCTGTCTCCAACAATTCCTTTAGAATTGCGTGACCCTGGCCTGGTTTAAAAGCCAGCAGTTCAGCAACAAAAATACATAAATTATCTTTTCCATTCAACAATACATCTGCAAGGAGATCAATGGATTCTTCATTAAAAATTTTGAACAATGAGAGACAGGCTGCCATTCTCACAATCAAATCTTGATCATCTCGTAATATTTTAAGCAGCTTTACAGTGTTCAAATTCATCTGTCTGCCAAGATTTAGTGCCACCAATTGTCGGATGTTTCGCGATGAATGATTCATTAACCGGTCGAGAAGCTGTGAATATCCCTGTGGCACGATATTGAATAATGGAAAAAGCCTCAATCTGATAGAAAACGGTATAGATTCATCTAGAATGACGGTGAGCAGTCTTCGAGCCAGTGACGAGTAATAGACTTGGTCATGTTTGCATTTTTTCATCTGCCGTCCGGCAAGAATCAAGTTTCGAAACAGAAATGGATCATTATCCGCTATCCATTCAGGCAGAAAATTACTCTGATGTTGCGAGTACTGAAGCACAATCGAGTCAAATGGAGAATGAAGCAAAAACCGCCAATCATTTCGAGTTGAATATGTTTTTGAGTGCGCTAGCAGATAAGCCAGTATTGTTGGATTTGCAATCGTAAGATTATCCTGCTTTCTCCTTGTAAGGAAATTAATATCAATTAAATAATCAATTATCTCTTCGCAATTGGTAAATTCAATTTGCGTGTTCTGTTCGTTACGTGAACCATCGCCTTGAATTCCATTACGAGCCTCTTTTTTTAAGAACATCGATGTAACAGGATCTTTTTTTAAAAGATTGGTCATTTCGTTGTAGGGCACCATCCTGTGTTCCGATAGCGCAATTTTCTCTGCTGCGATGACCAATGTATCAAAAGAAACCACTTCATCGATCGACCTTTGAATAAAATCATAGGTATAACTTTGATGCTCAGGGATATGGTCAAGAGCGAGGTTTGTCCATACCGCCTGTGTTAAATCAATAATTGACTGAGAATGCATATCCTGAAGCAGCCAGAGTGTATTTATCAAATAAGATTGCACGCTGGAGCCTTTCGCGGTCATCAAGTGATTCCAGGCATTAACCCATAACCTAATTAATTCCGTTTTCTGTGTCGAATCTGGGAATTGAATGGAGAGGGGAGCAAAACCCAATTTGAAAAGTCCATCGGCATAATCAGGACCAGATGCGATAATGATTTTTATCTGTGGATACTTAGAAATAATTGATCCGGTGAATTTAACCGCTTCTTGAAATTTTTCAAAGGGTAATTCGTCAAAGCCATCAAGAAGTAAGATCATTTCAGATTGGTTCAAAGCATCCCAAAAAACCTTTTTGAGTTTATCCGCGTCTAACTTTGCAAAGTGATGAATCAGAACATCAACGAGATCGTCAATAAATGTAGAGGCATCTGAATTTTGATAATTCAAGTCGGCGATGTTGATGAACACTGGAATCGATGACGAATAATTCTGAGATTCAAGTTTTCCTTCGAGAATCCGTGATGCAAATTGCGCCAGCAGTGTCGTTTTCCCACTGCCAATTTCATTCATGATGACCAGGTTCCTTCCACCTCCAAGCGCTTGCTCCAGGGTTAACAATGGAACTGGAAGATCAGCATAGCCTTCGGAATCGCCAAATGAAATTGGAAAATACTGGAATACCATTGGCTCATTTTCAAGATAATAATCGGGGTTGGAATAATAAGGGCGACCAATCAATTTTAAATCAATGTAAATGTCATTTAACGGAAATAATGCTGAAGCCAGGTGTGAATTCTGGCATTTTCTCAACATATATTTTCTATACAACCGCTCACATTCATCGATGTCACTTATTTGAATTTTCTTTTTTCTATTTTCGCGAGCTGCATTTAATTGAGGTTGAAGCTTCTTAATACGATAGAATACAAAAGCTGCGATAAGCCCTAAGACGAATCCCAAAGTAAATGAAAATAGGTCAACGGGAGGAAGTGTCATGTATTATCCTGCGTAAAGTAAACGTCCACAAGAGGAACAAAATTTTAGCGATGCCGGAGATTTCGCAGCCTGACATTCAGCGGGGGTAAGAGAAACACCGCAAGCAGAGCAACAATTGTCTTCAATGATTGAGACCGCAATTCCTTTGTTCTTTTTTCTCAAGTTTTCGTATAGCTGTAAATTTTCCTGATTAATTTGCCCAGCGGCGGCTGTTTTTTCCTGGATTAACTTATGCAAATCCTTTTCCAATCCATCTTTTTCAGCAAGCAATTGAGAATGTTCCCGAAAAACGCAAGAGGTGATTGAATTTAAGTCTTCTTCGGCAGAGAGGACACTCTTTTCTGTCATTTCCAATTCCATCATGATTTCCAGTTGCGAATCTTCAAGTCTCTGAATATTCGTTTTGATGGACTCTATTTCTTTTTGTACATCCTGTAATTCTTTGGGATTTCTTATGCCACCACCGTATAGAGATGCCTCAGATTGCTCGATTATTATCCGTTTTTCTTTTATGATCTCTTCAATATCACGAAGTTTGATTTGAAGATCATGATGTTTTTTTTTCTTATCCGCTAAGATTTCCTCCGCCTGTTTGATTCTCACATCATCGCCAAGTATGGAGTCAATCCGGATCAAGCGATCATGGATGAAATCCAAGCGTGAATCCAATTTTTGAAGTTGATAGAGGTGAAAAATCGGATTTGCCATAGATCTTTCCTGGTTCGTAATATAGATAATTATATCTGTATCTCGATTTCAAAACACAACAATCACTGACCCAATCAGCGATTTTGATAAGGAAAAACATTGGATTGATTATTGAATATGGGAATGATTATGGATGCAAATCTAAATTTTTAATCATCCCAATTGCATGAGGAATCACATCTGCAACGGCATTCAATGAGTCAACTGCTCCGGTTGGACTGCCAGGTAGATTGATGATCAGCTTATTCTTTGCAATTCCGGCGACAGCCCGCGAAAGCACCGCATTTGGCGTTTTCTGACTTCCGATAAAACGCATCCGCTCTGCAATCCCAGGGATATTTTTTTCAATCACTTTTAGTGTTACTTCAGGGGTATTGTCTCGTGGAGAAATCCCCGTACCACCAGTTGTCAGAATTAAATCAATATCAGACCGAGAAATTGTTTGACGCAAAATCTCTTCAATTTGCTCTGGATCATCACTCACAACCGCAGAAAAATTCACGATCCATCCAAGTGATTGTGCATCCGAAATAAGAGCAGGTCCCGACAGATCAGCCCGTTGTTGATGAAACGATCTGTCGGATACTGTAATCACTGCAACCCGAATATCAACCACTTTGTTCCTCATCCTTTTGGAAATATTTCCATGCACCATGGATCCCATCTGCAGTAACCCCAAAGAAAAGGCGATAACCAGATTCAGTTTTCAAAACAAAATCAAAAAGTTGATTCTTGCCTTGTGTATATTGCCGGATTAAGCCATAATCACCATTCCATTGGATGTCAGAAGTTTCAATCGAGGAAATAATCTCGTTATAGCGCATGATGGCATAGTGCCACAAGCGGCGAGCGGATGCCTGTGTAACGTTTTTGACGAGGTTACCATTACGTAAATCCCGCATTGTGAAAAAATACTTGCCGCCTCGATTGACTGGCGCTATTACTTCTACGCCTGTGCGTGGAATATCTGTATCCTCAACTTCTTTTGGTTCCAGTTCAGTCTCTACTGGAGTAGGGGTGGCAATGACCGATGTTTCTTGAGTTGGTGAGGTAAGCATAGCATGTTCTTTTCCTCTCAACACAAGGGTGACGATCTCGTCTCTGACCGCAAGATTTGTCTCATCTTCATCTCTGATGAAGATCTTATTTTCATCCAAAGCATACGGCGGCTCTTCTCCGCGTGGAATTAAAATCCTAAGAACCGGTTTATTCTTATATTTCTGAACATCCAGGCTTAAATGCAACGGGGGACTGATCCGATTCTGGACTTCTTTTTCCAACTGTGCGATCGCTTGATCAGGATTTGAAATTCCGACCACCGGTTGTTGAAGATTGGATGAAAACCCAATATATAGCGTGCCGCCATTCGTATTTGAAAAGGCACATATATCTGCCAGAGTTGCATACAGATTTCCGCCTCTGACATTTATGTTTTCATGAAAATCCTGGATGATGTTAGGACCTTCTTCTCTTGCCGCCTGAATGTAATCGAAAACTGGTTCAAGCGATTGCCTGTGTGGGCGAGTTCGGGAAAAGTCGTTTGATTTGAATAATTCTAAAAGCGATTCAAAACTAAGATCACTGAGCAACACATCAGTTGCCCGATCACCAATGCCCGGATTCTTTTTCCTGACAGGATCAGTGCTCAAGCGGTGCGCATCAGATCCCTGTATGCAGTGCATTCTTCGTGGATATTCGGGTTTCGTCCCATTAAAAAAAGCTGCTGTGGTGCGCGGACCTTTTTGATCAAGGTCTGTGACTTCAAGAGCATGTAAATTTCGATCCTGAGTATATGCGATCCGCGTTTGACCGCCAAAATTCATTCCCCGCATGGCAACCCCATTGCTGGAATTGGCGTGGGCAGCGATTACAATTCCACCAGCTTCGTTGATCAATCGATATGCAGTGATTACATCAACTGACGCCCCAATGGCAGGATTACCCTCATCGAGATTGGAAGGGGGAATTCCCAGATCTAACAAAACGTGCTCAATTTCTCGGACGCTCTTTGATGGAGAGAAAAGCCCAATAATATGAAAACCTAGTGTAGCTGTAAATTCAAATCCAGGTAATACAAGAATTTTCTTAAGCAAGGCGCGGTATTCCTGTAATTGCCTGTTTTCATCAGGTAGCAATCTACCCAGTTTTTCCAGTAATTCGAGTTTTTCTACTTCTTCCCGTAATGTTCTATACCCGGCAATTGTGTTGTGATCTGTGAAGGAGATGATATCAAGGTTTTTTGATTCGGCCTTCTTGAGGATTTCTAAAAAAGTGATTTCTGGTTGCTGATAATCTAAAGACAATGGTGTATGGATATGTATATCCATCGTGTACCATTGTTTCTTGCTCGGTTGCTTTAAAGGCTTCATTCCTTCTTCCTATTTGTTAACTAATCAAATTCATTTGATTATTGTATCATTTTATAAACTTGTTATCTAAAGGGAAAAAACTACGACTAAGATTTAAACAATTAGCGCCCCCGGTGGGATTCGAACCCACAACCAACAGCTTAGAAGGCTGGTGCTCTGTCCGTTGCGCTACGGGGGCAAGTTGATATTCTAAATACAAGGACGAATACCGCGATAGACGGTTAATCCTGATAAAGTCCTTAGAATTGTCTCTGCAGGTTTACCAATTTTATCAGATAATTCTTCAGCGTTAAGTGGAGTGTTTCCATTTGCCAGAAAAATCCTGAATATCGCGTCTACCATGGCCGTGTTCTCAGTAACGAAGTTTTCCTGCTTTGCACAATGATCCATTAATGTGGACTGCAAGCCATCTACCTGACGAATTTCTGCAGTTTCAGGGTCGATCCAGTCAATCATCGCATTTTCAGACTGGTTAGAAAAAGATGCTTGATGTTCTGGACACAAACAACTAAAGAGAAACACACGCCAGTTATTATCGTGGTCTTTCCACCACTCAAAATCAATATGAAAAGGGGTTGATTTCGTCGGTTTTACCAGGCTAAAAGGGTTACTTGTCATCTTTAATTGCTTTCATCAAGCCTGAAATAGAGATCCCCGAGATGTTTTGCCCAGGGTTGCGTGTGTAAGGTCTTTAAAATCACACTTGGTGGAGTACGCTTGATTACGTTAACAGCTGCATAAAGTTCCTGTGCGTGAATTTGACCCTGTGGATTCAATTTTCCTAATTCTCGCATCATTGTAAGGATTACTTTTTCGACTGGTTGCCGCTGTTTAGAAGTGTTCGTCCAGATCGCATCTAAAGCATCGATATCGGTAACCATGATTGCCATACGATCATCAAAAGTGCAAGAAATGACTTGCTTCAAAAGGGCAAAAACGATTCCACCATCAGCGCCAATTAATACGGTCCTAATCCAATCTTTCGAATTCTTATTGCGTGTAGTTTGAACGATTACTTCCCCTGGAGTATTGCTTTTATTAATAGTGATGATACTGCCAGGGATGGTTCCCATCTGTTCGTACCAATCCCGCAACCCATAAATGTATTTCGAGGGTCTGACCACCCAACCAGGAAAAACTTCTCTTGAGTTTCCATCCTTGAAAATAAATTTCACCCGCGGAGTTTCATAGGCGGTGGGGAATAATCCTCTTAATTGGTTTGTGAGTGGCAAAGTTCCTGCGCGCCAGTGTGGATATGAGAGACTGATCGAAATAGAATCAGCTTGTTCACACTCGATGGACGGTTCAAGTTCGTCACACACACCAATAGACACAAGGTCCTGATCAATTCCAAGTTCTGATAAATCCTCAATTTCACCGGAATACTTCAATGTGACGGGCGGCGCCTGCACTTCAACAGGTTCCAGGCGTTTCAAAAACCACAAAGTAACGCCCGCGGGCCCAACTTCATCAAAGCGGCCATCTTCTTGTAACGCGAGGTTTAAAGAAAATTCAGTTAAATGAGCATTAACATCTGTTGGTAATTCGATTTGTTCAATCAATTCTGCAGTGGAAAGAGGGCCACCTTGAGCCATTTCAAGAACAGCTTCACAAAGATTTAAATGGCCGATTCCAATATCGACGACCAGCGCTCTTGGAAAATATTGCCTGGCAATACAAACCAAATCTTTGCTCTGCGCTAAAATCGAAGAAATTTTTTCTGATAAAACCGCCCCGAATTTGGATATTACAAAATCAACATTCAAAAGAGGGTCCTCAGTTTCGACAATCGGAGCATTGAGTTTATGGGTGGAAAGATTAGCCGCAAAAGACATTGTCTCTTTTGTTGCCATTTGAACATCAATTACTTCAAGACCAGGGAATTCGGGGTTGTTGCCAGATCGTACAGATACTACCTTTCCACTCTTCCATTCCAGTTGAGGAAAAACGAGCGTATCACCGGTTTTATATTGTTTGCTGGGAATGTACTGCTGTCCGCCCGATAACTTTTTTAACTTCTGCAATTCTTTTTGCTCTTGGATGACACGTTCAACTACAAATTTGGTGATGGAAAACTTATCTAGAGGTCGTTCGGTTTCCAAAAGAAAATTATAAATGGAATCCAAATCTTTCTCTGAAAATGAATAAGTTAACCAAAAATTATTGTCTATTGCCATACACAATTACCATTCCCAGTTAATGATTTAGCCGATCAATTATACCCTAGTTTGCCCATTCATTTTTGCCATCATGGATATTCATTATCAAGCCATTCCAATGGATCAACTTGAACTCCATTAACCCATACTTCCCAATGCAGATGTGCGCCAGCGCCATAGTAATCACCTGCACCGTTCACGCGGCCTGTATTTCCAACCTCACCAATGACTTGACCCTGGGTAACGAAATCCCCGGCTTTTACTTTTAGACTGTTTTGATGAAAGAAACCGCTGTAAACCCCCCATCCATGGTCAATAAACACTGTATTGCCGCGTACCGTAAGTTCATCAGCAAAAACCACCTGACCATCAGCCGGCGCATAAATTGGTAAAGTAATCCCTCCTCCAAAATCTATTCCACCATGGAAGGTAACTTCAGGATTGCCATTATACGTTCGACGTGTTCCAAAAAGTGAATTGTAATACTGATAAACAGCAGGGCTTTGAAATACCCCTTTCCAATAGCGAGTAGGGGTAACAATGGAAATCAACGATTTTACCAGTTCATTCTCGGGCTCTGTAATTGCTGGATCAATCGTTGCCGGATCTACTGTCAGTGGCGGATCTTCATCAAAGATTCCCGGATTTAATAATATCTTTTGCGAAAAACTAAAGTTGCTGCCATTATTATTTATTCCTGATAATGTGAAATCTGTCAGTCCAGGCTCAGCAAGGGCATAAACTCCTTGCAAAGCGTAATAAACGCCATCTTCTTCACTCTGGAAATGCAAGGGCATACCGTCCAAGGAACCAGAAAGCTGAACAGGATTGGCGGATTTTACTTTAATGGTGACTGTATTACCCTGCACAAGAGGGAGAGGATTTACTTCTACGACCTGAAAAATCGGGGCAAACAGACTCACTTGTTTGGTCGAATCGCTTTGTTGATCAAACACCGCTGTGTTTGGAAAAAAGTCCACCAATCTAGATTTCCGATTTAACAACAGTAAGGTTTGAGGATTTCTCTCCGCTAATACTGAAACTTCTAAAGCCGTTTTTTCAGTCGTAATGATATCAACGGGAACCAAGGCGGGATTGTCATCAGAAGTTGCAACAATAACCTCTGAGCCAGTATAAATTTGTGTTGGCGAAGTAATTTTATTAATTTTTACGATCTGATCAATATCTAGCCCATATTCAACTTCGAGATCAGATAAATGTTCACCCAATTTCGTCGTTAATATGCTTAATGTACCATGAATACCATTTAGCCCTGGGATAAGCAATTGTTGGCCTGGTGAAATGAGATCGGGATTGCTGATGGAATTTATTCTAATAATTTCTTCTGCAGTTGTACCAAAACGCTGGGCAATGTATCCAAGAGTATCGCCAGATTGAATAATGTAAATCGGGTATTCATCCTGAGCTTGAGCCTTCACAGGTGCAACCGAAAAAAGGAATGTCAGGATTAAGAAGGGGATTAATAATTTATTTAACATTTTCCAGTAACAGTTTGTCTCCGATGTTGAAATCATCATACCGGGTTTCATGCAATTCGATCGTGTATTGGGCAGGTTTGGCCGGAAAATAGATAATGTCTCAAATTGTGGTGTAAAAAGCAATTGACAAAAGAGTCATCGTGTGGTTTCTTGAAGGTCTCATACACCAATTCAAGAAAGGGAACACACGATGACCACAGCAACTATAGCATTTCAAG